>Ga0081539_10000987_pt1 | contig 52947 bp, 47 predicted proteins | sample TabmetS4T2R2_FD_71023 | JGI IMG/M metagenome (GOLD analysis project Ga0081539, IMG submission 71023) | Tabebuia heterophylla rhizosphere microbial communities from the University of Puerto Rico - S4T2R2 | ecosystem: Host-associated > Plants > Roots > Rhizosphere ... | reverse complement strand
CAACCGGAAGACCACCATTTATGGCGGTTCATCCGAGGTGCAGCGCAACGTGTTGGCCAAGGCGATGCTTGGTCTCTAGCCGTGTAACGCCGTCCTTGCTCGCCTCGTCTCCTGCATGAGGGGAGGCGACCGGCGCCCCCTGCGAGAGCAAGGAGGCCGTCATGAACAAGTTCCTCATCATGGCCCTGGTGGCGACCTGGCTGGTCCCGACGGCGGGCCTGGCGGAGAGCTGCTGGAAGATCGGCCAGTCGGAGCATTGCGACAACGGTCGCTCGAGCTGGCAGATCGGCGGCACGACGCACTACAGCGACGGCGTGCAGCGCTACGACATGGGCGGCACGTCCCACTACTCGAACGGACGCCAGAGCCAGACGATCGGCGGTACGACCTACGACAAGGACGGCACCAGCCGCTACAGCATCGGCGACACCGAGCACTACAGCGACGGCAGGACGTGCTATACGATCGGCAGCACACGCCATTGCAACTGATGCGTATCGACGGCGGTCCGCCCATGCCGTTGCATTGCGTCGGCGTCATGGGAGACGGGGAGGATCGTCGTGGAGTATCGTCGCCTTGGCCGCAGCGGCCTGAAAGTGTCGGAGATCTGCCTCGGCACCATGACCTTCGGCAATGGCGCCGACGAAACGGAGTCCGCGCGCATGGTCCATGCCGCGTTCGATGCCGGCGTGAACTTCTTCGACACCGCCGACGCCTATGTGAATGGCGTGTCGGAAACCATGCTGGGCAAGGCGCTGAAGGGGCGGCGGTCGGATGCCGTCGTCGCCTCCAAGGTATTCAACCCCATGGGCGGGCGGCCCAACGACTCGGGCATGTCGCGGCTGCACATCATGCAGGCCGTCGAGGCGAGCCTGAAGCGCCTGCAGACCGACTACATCGACGTCTATTACATCCATCACGTCGACATCCAGACGCCCCTCGAGGAGATGCTGCGCGCCTTCGACGATCTCGTGAGGCAGGGCAAGATCCTCTACACGGCCTGCTCGAACTACGAAGCCTGGCGCCTGATGGAAGCGCTGTGGCTCGCTGACACTCATGGCTGGGCGCGCTTCGCGGCCTACCAGCCGCAGTACAGCCTCATGGTGCGCGACATCGACGAGGAGATCGTGCCGGCCTGCGAGGCCAAGGGACTGGGCGTCGTCGCCTGGTCGCCGCTCGCATCGGGCTATCTCGCCGGCAAGTACAAGCCCGGCGACCTCAGGGCCGAAGGCACGCGCTCGGCCGAGGGCTGGGGCTTCCAGGGCCGGTTCTTCGCGCCCAACCATGCCGAGATCCTGCAGACGCTGCTCGACACGGCGCGTGACATCAACCGCTCGCCGGCACAGACCGCGCTGCGCTGGGTGATGGACCAGCCGTTCATGACCAGTGCAATCGTCGGCGCGCGCAATGCGCAGCAGCTCGGCGAGACACTGGCCGCCGGCGGCTGGCGCCTGCCCGAGGAGGCGAGGGCGAAGCTCGACAAGGTGTCGGCCCGGCCGCACCGCTATCCGCGCGCCTTCGAGGAGCCGATGGTCGACCGCCGCAATGCGGCGGTGAAGATGCCGTCGTTGAAGTAGGCGCGGCGCGCAACGCCGCTGACGGCAGGACGTTTTGGCTCATATGTCCTCCGCGCCCAATGTCGGCTCGCTGAAAGAGCGCTTCAGCGCATTGCGCACGCTGCGACCCTTCATCGCCATGGTCTGGCGGGCGAGTCCGTCGCTGATGGCTGCCTCGCTCACGCTGCGACTGGTGCGCGCGTTGGTGCCGGTGGTCGCGCTCTATGTCGGCAAGTTGATTATCGACGACGTCGTGCGGCTGGTGCAGATGCCGGGCCGGCCCGAAACCCTCGACGACTGGCTGGCAAGCGGCGAACTGCAGGGGCTGGGAGTCCTGTTGTCGGCCGAGTTCGCGCTTGCCGTGCTGTCGGACGTGCTGATCCGCGTCGTCTCCCTGGTCGATGGCCTCTTGTCCGAGAAGGTGACCAACGCTTCGAGCGTCAGCCTGATGGAGCACGCTGCGACGCTCGACCTGGAAGATTTCGAGGACGCCGAGTTCCAGGACCAGCTCGAGCGGGCGCGCCGCCAGACCAGCGGCCGTCTCACGCTGATGGCGCAGTTGCTCGCCCAGGCGCAGGCGCTGGTGACTGTCGTGAGCTTCGCCGCCGGCCTGCTGGTCTACGCGCCGTGGCTGATCGTGCTGCTGCTGGTGGCGCTCTTGCCGGTGTTCCTGGGCGAGCAGCATTTCAGCGCCCGGACCTACACGCTCGATTTCGGGCGCACGCCGGAGCGGCGCGAGCTCGACTACGTGCGCCAGACGGCGGCGAGCGTCGAGACCGCCAAGGAAGTGAAGATCTTCGGCCTCAATCGCTGGCTGATCGAGCACTATCGGCGGCTGGCCGACGGCTTCTATGCCACCAATCGCCAGCTCGCCGTGAGGCGAGCGGGGTGGGGCAGCCTGTTCGCCGCCATCGGCACGGTCGGCTACTACCTCGCCTATGCCTACATCGTCTGGCGCACGTTGGGCGGCGCGTTCTCGATCGGCGATCTCACCTTCCTGGCCGGCTCATTCGCCCGCCTGCGCGGCCTCCTGGAGCAGCTTCTGACGACCTTCTCCACGACGGCGGCGCAGGCGCTCTATCTCAACGACCTGTTCTCCTTCTTCGACATGCGGCCGGAGATCCTGTCGCCCGCCGACGCACGAGCGTTCCCCAGGCCGATCCGCGAAGGCTTCGTCTTCGAGAATGTCGGCTTCATCTATCCGGGCGCCAACCGATGGGCCGTGCGCCATCTCAACTTCACGCTCAAGGCAGGCGAGGTGGTGGCTCTGGTGGGCGAGAACGGCGCCGGAAAGACGACGCTGGTGAAGCTCCTGACGCGGCTCTACGACCCCGACGAAGGCCGCATCCTGCTCGACGGCCACGACCTGCGCGAATACGACCTCGAGGCGCTGCGCGGCAGCATGGGCGTCATCTTCCAGGATTTCGTGCGCTACAACTTCACTGCCCGCGACAATATCGCCGTCGGCCGCATCGATGCCCGCAATGATCAGGCGCGCATCGAGCGGGCGGCGCAGGCGAGCCAGGCGAACGACGTCGTCGCCGGCCTCGCCGCCGGATACGACCAGCGCATCGGCAAGCGCTTCAAGAACGGCGTCGAGCTGTCGGGCGGCGAGTGGCAGAAGATCGCCATTGCCCGGGCCTACATGCGTGAGGCCGAGGTGCTGATCCTCGACGAGCCGACGGCAGCGCTCGACGCGCGCGCCGAGTTCGAGGTCTTCCGGCGTTTCAAGGAACTGAGCCACGGCAAGACAGCGGTGCTGATCTCGCATCGCTTCTCCAGCGTGCGCATGGCCGACCGTATCTTCGTGCTGGCTGACGGTGGCATCGAGGACATCGGCACGCACGAAGAGCTCGTGGCCAAGCCCGGCCTCTATAGCGAGCTGTTCGAGCTGCAGGCGGCAGGGTACCGATAGGCTGGGGGCGTGCGCGGCCAGTCGCGCGCCCCGGCATTAGCCCGCCAGCACCGGCTCGCCGACGATCTGCGTGCGGTGCATCAGGCGACGCAGGCTCTCGTCGAAGGCGTCGCGGCGGTGCATGACGCAGCGGTTGTCCCACAACACCAGGTCGCCGGCACGCCACTGCTGATACCAGGCGAAGCGCTCCTGGGTTGCGTGCGCCCACACCGCGTCCAGCAGCGCCTCGCTTTCGTCGACCGACAGGCCATGGATGTAGGCGCCGGGCCGGCGGCCGAGGAACAGCGCCTTGCGCTTGCTGACCGGATGCAGGCGGACGAGGGGATGCACCGCGCCCGGCGTACGCCGTACATCGAGCGTCCGCTGGAACCCCTTGCGCAGCTCGCCGGCCGAGTTGCGGCTGGAATCGTGGATGCAGGTGCGGCCCTCGACGGCGCGCTTCAGCTCGGGCGCGAGGGTCTCGTAGGCGGTGAACATGTTGAGGAAACCGGTATTGCCGCCCTCGGGCGGCACCTCCAGGGCATAGAGCAGCGAGGCGCGCGGCGGCAGCGCGTTGTAGGACATGTCGGTGTGCCAGACGAGTTCGTAGCTGCCCAGCCCGCCGACAGGCTTGCCGTCCTTGACGACGCTCGAGATCACTGCCACCCATTCACGGACGTCGTCGGTCAGCCCTGAATCGGCGCGGTCGAAGGTGGCCGCTGCAATCGGGACGCGATCGAGCTCGCCGAAGCGTGCGCTGAACTGCATCAGCATGCGATCGTCGATGCGCTGGCCGCCGAAGCGCAACACCAGGTGCTCGCTCCACGCGGCGGCGATCTGTCTGAAGCCCGCTTCGCTCACCGGTTTGGACAGGTCGACACCATGCACGTCGGCGCCCAGCGCGCCGCCGGTCGGCTGGATCCAAACTTCGCTCATGGTTTTCTCCACACCCGGCAGGAGTTTGCCACGAAACAATCACCCCATGCATCCTATCGCCGCGCCAAGCGTTGTTGCATGGCGATCATGTCAACCTGCCACGCTAACCGTGCCTTCCGGCCCTTTCAGGCCTCCGAACCGGCATGGTTGACGTGGCTGGTCGTGCTGGCGGCGCTGCTCGCCATGGCGCATGCCGGCCCGGCCGAGGCACGCACGGCAAAGATCGCTCTCGTCGTCAGCGGAGACGAGCAGATGCAGGCCGACCTCAAGGAACTGGTCGAGCGCTTCGAGAAGGAACAACCGCTGAGCGGCGACAGCCTCGGCCTGCTGCAGGGCGCACAGGCGGTGGCGGCCAGGATCAATACCGCCCTTCGATCTCGCGGCTACTATGACGCCACCATCACGGCCACGGTCGACGGCCGGCCGATCGCCGAGGCGGGCGCTCTCGATGCCATCGACGCACGGCCGGAAAACGAGCCGATTTCCTTCGCCTTCAACGTCGCGTCCGGCCCGCGCTATCGCATCGGCGAGGTGGCGATCCGTCCACCCACCGCGCAGGCCTCGCTGCCGGCCATCGATCGCGGCAAGCTCGGCCTGGCGGCGGGCGATCCGGCCGACGCCTCCGCGATCCTCGAGGCGCAGGACAAGCTCATCACCGAGCTGCGCAAGGAAGGCTATGCGCTGGCCAGCATCAAGCGCGACGTCGTGGTCAACCATGCCACGCGCGAGGCCACGGTCACCTTCGTTGCCGAGACCGGTCCGCTCGCCCGCATGGGGCCGGTGCGCTTCTCGGGCAGCGACAAGGTGGACATGGTCTGGCTGCAGCGTCGCGTGCCGTTCAAGGAGGGGGAGGTCTACGATCCCGCCAAGGTCGATGCGCTGCGCGGCAAGCTCACCTCGCTCGGCGTGTTCAACGCGGTGCGCATCAAGCCCGCGGCCACGCTCGATGCCAGTGGCGAGCTGCCGTTCGACGTCGAACTGACCGACCGGCCCTCGCGCTCGATCGGGTTTGGCATCTCCTACGAGACGCAGCTGGGGTTCGCGGTCTCGGGCTTCTGGACCCATCGCAACCTGTTCGGCCAGGCCGAGAGCCTGCGGCTGACGGCGGAGCTCACCCATATCGGCCAGGGCTATGCGATCCTCGACACCGGCTTTGCTTTCCGTGCCGCCTTTCGCAAGCCCGACTGGTGGCTCAGCGGCCAGGATGCGCGGCTCGAGGCAGCCGGCCTGCGCGAGGTGCTCGACGCCTATACGCGCAACGCGGTGACGGCCTATGCCGGCTTCGACCGCACCTTCTCGCCGCGCTGGCAGGCGCGGCTCGGCCTCGCCGGCGAGCTGTCGCGCATCACGCGCAACGGCATCACCATGGATTACCAGCTGGTCGGCATACCGTTGTCGATCCTGTTCAATCACGCCAACAGCGACCTCAACCCGACCGAGGGCTATCGCGTCGACCTCGACGTCACGCCGTGGATCTACAGCCGCGACTTCTTCACCGTCATCCGGCTCACCGGCCGCCACTACTTCGACATCAGCGAGGATGGCCGCAGCGTGCTCGCCACCCGCGCCTCGCTCGGCACCGAGCCGGCGGTCAGCATCGGCGGCATCCCGCCCGACAAGTACTTTTATGCCGGCGGCGGCGGTTCGGTGCGCGGCTTCGTCTATCAGTCCGCAGGCCCGCGCGACAACTTCAACAATCCGCTGGGCGGCGCCAGCCTCTTCGAGGCCAACGTCGAATTCCGCCAACGCTTCGGCAAGTCGTGGGGCGCCGTGGCCTTCGTCGATGCCGGCAGCGCCTATCCCTATTTCATCCCTGATTTCTCGCTGTTCGCGCCGCGCGTCGGCGCCGGCCTCGGCGTGCGCTACTACACCGACTTCGGGCCGGTGCGGGTCGATGTCGGCATGCCGCTCAATCGCCGCGAAGGCGATCCGCCGTTCGGCGTCTATGTCAGCCTGGGCCAGGCTTTCTGATGCGCGCGCGCCGGATCCTGCTGATCGGCATCGCCGGCCTGGTCGGTCTCCTTGCGGTCGCGTTCGTGGCCCTGCAGACCGCCCCCGGCCAGCGCGCCGTGGCGGGACTGATCTCCCGTGCAGCGTCGGGGCCGGACGGCGGGCTCGAGATCAGCGGTCTCGGCGGCTTCTTTCCGACCGACCTCAACGTCGCGCGCATCACGTACCGCGACCGGGAGGGGCCGTGGCTGACGGTGGAGAATGCCCGGCTTCGCTGGTCCTTCACGTCGCTGCTGGGCGGCCGATTGCGCATCGAGACGATCAGTGCCGATCGGGTTGCGGTCCTGCGTCCGCCGCTGCCGAGCCTGGAAAAGGCCAGGGACGACAGCGGCGGAAGCCTGCAGCTGCCGGTCGGGGTCGATGTCAATGCGCTCGAGATCGGCGATCTTCACTTGGCGGCGGCGCTGGCCCGCGTCGATTCGCACTGGAAGCTCAGCGGCCACGCGGTGCTGCCGGCCGATCTCGCTGAAGGCAGGGTGATCCTCAAGGGCGATCGCCTCGACGGGCCCAACGGCCGGCTGTCCGCCGACATCGGCTTCGACGTGGCGAAGCGCACGGTCGACGGCGAAGTGAGCCTCAGCGAAAAGCACGGCGGCCTTGTTGCGGCGCTGCTGGAACGGCCGGACATCGAAGACCTGTCGATGCGGCTCGTCGCGCGCGGCGATGCCCGGGCGGGCAATGCCGAGCTCGTCGTGTCGGCCGGCGACGCCGCGCGGGCCAACGGCAAGGCCACCTGGGCGCCGGATGGTGCCGACACGTCGGTTTCCGTCCAGCTCGACACCGCCGGTCCGGGGCTGCCGCAGGGCCGGATCGCCGATGCGGTGCGCCAGCCGATCACCCTCAGCGCGCGGGCGGTCGTCGGCGATCAGACCGCGACGCTGAACGAGCTCAAGCTCAAGGCCGCCACGCTCGACATGGAGGCGCGGGCGCGTTACGACCGAGCGGCTGACCGTCTCGAGAGTGTCGTTGTGTTGACCGCTGCCGAACCAGGTGCGCTTGCGCCGTTCGCCGGCGGCGTGACGTGGCGCGGCTTGCGCGTCGAGACCAAGGCCGAGCTCAGCGCGCTGTCGACCCGGCCGCAGGGCACGATCACGGTCACCGGCGGTGCCGACGACATCTCGCTCGCCGCCATCGACCGTCGCATGCCGCCGCTTGGCGCTGTCACGCTGGCCGGCGATTTCGGCCTTGGCGCTGACGGCAAGATCACCATCCGGTCCCTCGATGTCGGATCGGCGCTCGCCTCGGTGAAGGGCGGTGGCTCGCATCTTCCTTCCGCCCAGGCCGGCGACGCCAAGATTACGGTGACCTTGCCGAACCTGGCGCCGCTCTCGGACCTCGCGGGCGTTGCGCTCGCGGGCAATTCGACCGTCGACCTCACGGTGAGCAGCGATCGCGACGGCATCAAGCTCGGATGGCGGGGCACGGTGAGCAACGTGACCGCCCAGGGCCTGCCGTCCGAGCTGATCACCGCCCAGGTCGCGTTGTCCGGTGCGGCGACCTGGCGCTTCGACGAAGCGTGGACGCTGAGCGACGCACGGGTGGCGAGCGAAGGCGCCATGCTCACCGTGGCCGGCCGCGGCAAGGCGGCGGCCGGCGAACTCGACCTTGCGGTCGAGTTGCCGAAACTCGATTTCCTCAAGGCCGAGCTCGGCGGCGCGGCCAAGGTCACCAGCAACATCCGCTTCGGCGGGGATCGCACCGAACTGAAGCTTGCGGCGGAGCTCAACGATCTCGCCCGCGGGCAGATCGCCTCGCGCAAGCTCACCCTGTCGGCCACGGGATCGCTCGACCAGGCGGGGGCGGCGACGGGCGAGGTCAAGGCCAGCGGCGATCTGGCAAATCAGCCGCTGTCGCTCGATGGGCGCTTCGCACTCGACGCCGCGGGCGGCATGACGGTCCCGGGCTTCCAGGGCCGATGGGCGAGCGTCGTGCTCGACGTCAACGACTTCGCCGTCACCAAGGGCCGGACCTCGGGCTACGCTCGCCTGCGCGCCGCCAATCTCGGCGACGGTTCCGCCTTGGCCGGCACGCCGCTTGGCGGATCGCTGGAGGCCGAGATCACCGCCGACGATCGGGCCGCCGACGGTCGGGTGACGTTACGGGTCCAGGGCAGCGACCTTCGCGTCGACACGCTCGCCATCGGCGCCCTCGACCTGCGCAGCACCGTCGACGAGCCGATGACGGCTGCCAAGGTCGACGCCACCTTGGCCGCCAGCCGCATCGCCGGCGCGGCCGACATCAACAAGTTGAACGCCACGGCGAGCGGCGATCGCCAGACGCTCACGATCTCGCTGCAGGCCGCGGGCGCGCAGACCGCGGCCAATGGCACGGCGAAGGTCGAGCTCCTGGGCGACGATCTCGTCGTCGGTCTGACGCGCTTCGACGGTCGTTATGGCGCTATCCCCGTGGCGCTCGCCGGACCGACGCGCATCCATATCGCCGGACCGCGCGTCGCCATCGAGCCGACCAACCTGCGGCTTGGCGGCGGGCGGCTGGCGGTGCGCGGCACGCTCGCGCCGTCGGGCAGCGACCTGCAGCTCGAGCTGGCGGGCCTGCCGCTGTCGCTGATCGATGCCTTCGCGCCCGGCACCAATCTTGATGGCACCCTGCAAGCCAAGCTGCGCGTCCAGGGCAGCATGGCCGCGCCGCTGGTCGATGGCACCTACAATGCCGCGGGCGTGCGCCTGCGCCGACCCGAAGCGGCCCTGGTGCCGCCGCTCAACGTGCAGGGCTCGGGCTCGCTGATGGGACGGCAGGCCAGCATCGACGCGCGGCTGACCGCAGCCGCCTCGAACCTGACGCTGAAGGGCAAGTCGACGCTGCCGGGCGGTGCGGCGCCGCTCTCCGGCAACGTCGCCATCGGCGGCACGATGGACCTGGCGCCGTTTGCGCCGCTGCTCGGCAACGACATCCGCAACGTCACCGGCAGGCTGCGACCCGACATTACGGTCGAGATCAGCGGTTCACGTATCGCCGGCAACGGCAGCATCGACTTCTCCAACGGCGCCGTGGCCATGCCCGAGTCGGGGCTGCGGCTGAGCGGTGGCGAGGGGCGGTTGGTCCTGCAGGGCGACACTCTTCAGGTGCAGCGCCTCAACTTCCAGACGGCGCGCGGCGGCGGCGTCGGCGTCACCGGCACGATGCGGCTCGACGCGCAGCAGGGCCTGGTGCCCGACCTCACCGTCACCAGCCGCAACGCCTTGCTGGTCAGCCGGCCGGATCTGGTCGCCAGCGTCTCCAGCAACATCAAGGTCACGGGATCGACCTTGGGCGGCCTCAGCATCGCGGGTCCGGTCACGATCGACCGGGCCGAGATCGCGGTGGGCGCGGAGCAGTCGGCGTCCTTCCCGACCCTGGAAGTGCGCGAGGTCAACAAGCAAGGCGGCGCCGCTGCGACGGCGCCGGCCGTCGTGCGGCCCGCGCCGGCCAAGCCGGCACCGCGCGCGGCGCCACCGCCGGGAGCGGCGCCGGTTCGTCTTGCGCTGTCGATCCGCGCGCCGCAGGCGGTGTTCGTGCGCGGCCGCGGCCTCGATGCCGAGATGTCGGGCCAGCTCGAGGTCGCGGGCACGCCGGCCGCGCCGACGGTGACCGGCGGCCTGACCATGCGGCGCGGCGACTTCACGCTGCTGGGGCGGCGGCTCACCTTCAGCCGCGGCGTCGTCACCCTCGACAATCTCGACCGCATCGATCCCCGGCTCGATTTCGTCGCCAGCACGACGGTGCAGTCGACCACCATCAATGTCGAGATCGGCGGCACGTCGCGCGCACCGACGGTCGCGGTGACCTCGGTGCCGTCACTGCCGCCGGATGAGGCCATGGCGTTGCTGCTCTTCGGCAAGCCGGCGTCCGGCCTGAGCGCCTTCGAGCTCGCCCAGGCCGCGCAAGGGCTGGCCGAGCTGACCGGCCAGGCGTCGGGCAGCGGCATGCTGAGCCGGCTGCGCACCGGCCTCGGCCTCGACCGGTTGTCGGTCGGGTCGGGCAGCGGCGCCAACTCGCCGGTCTCGCTCGAGGCCGGCCGCTACGTGGCGCCCGGCGTCTATGTCGGCGCGCGGCAGGGCGCCAGCGGCACCTCCAGCCGCGGCGTCGTGCAGGTCGACGTGCTGGAGCACGTCAAGATCGAGGGCGACGTCGGCGCCGATTCCAACGGCCGCGTCGGCGTGAAGATGGAGTGGGATTACTAGTCTAGTCTTGCCGGACCGCGGGCCTCCAGGCCCGCTCATGGTCTTCGTCTTCCGGACCGCGCGCAGCCTGCGCGCTCATGATTCATGAGCGGGCCTGGAGGCCCGCGGTCCGGCAAGAAATCACCTGAAATAGTGCGGCACGAAGCGGCTGTTGTTGTGGGTGATGCGGCGTTCGTCCTCGCGCATGCCGATGCCGGCGGGCTTGCCTTCGATCACCCAGGAGCCGACCAGCGCATGGTTGCCGTCGAACACCGGCAGCGGCTGGTAGGCCTGCCAGACGAAGCCCTCACCGCCATAGTCGCCGCCGGCGGTGTCGAACACACCCGGTCCGACGACGGTGACGTTGTGGCCTTCGCGGCCGAAGATCGGCTTTTTGACGAACGCGCCGCCGAGGTCGGGGTGCTCGCTGTCAAAGGCCGGCAACAGGTTGGCGTGCCCGGGAAAGCCTTCCCACAGGAGCGGCAGCAGCATCTTGTTGCTGAGGATCATCTTCCACGCCGGCTCGATGAACGCGGTGGTGTCGGTCAGGACGTGCGCGCCGAACGCCTCGCGCACCATCCATTCCCAGGGATAGAGCTTGCTCAAGACCTGGATCGGCATCTCGTCAGGATCGGTGAAGCGCCGGCCGTTCCAGCCGATCTGCGCCACGCTGAGCGGCTTGCCGGCGAGGCCGGCCTGCAGGGCGGTATCGCGAAGATACTCCGAGGTTGCGAGATCCTCGGGCTGATCCTCGAAGCGGGCGAAATGGACCAGGCCCTCGGGCGGCAGGCGGGCCAGCACGCCGCGCCAGGCCTCGATCAGCTTCTCGTGGATCGAGTTGAATTGGTCGGCATCGGGCTTCACGTCCTTCAGCCAGTACCATTGCACCACGGCCGCCTCGTACAGCGCCGTCGGCGTGTCGGCGTTGTACTCGAGCAGCTTGGGCTGGCCTTGGCCGTCATAGGCGAGATCGAAGCGGCCGCAGATCGTCGGATCGGACCGCCGCCATACGCGCTCGAGATAGTCGCCCCAGGCCGGCGGGATGCGCATGCGCTCCCAGAGCTTGCTCGACACGACATGCTCGACCGCCTTGAGGCACATGCCGTGCAGCTCCTCCGTCGCGGCTTCGAGCTGGTCGATCTGCTCGGACGAGAAGGCGTAGCAGGCCTGCTCGGTCCAGTAGGCCTTGCCGTCCATGACGTAGTAGTCGAAGCCGAGCTGCTCGAGCTTGTTCTGCCAGCCCGGACGCGGCGTCACCGCCTCGCGACGCATCGTCAGCTCGACCCGGACGAGCCGCCTGAGCTGCCCGTCGAGCCGAAGCCGCCGCGCTGGCTCTGCGTCGGCGCGGGAGTGGCCTGCGAGGGGTTCTGCTTGGTCGTCGTGGCCGTCTGGCCCGGCGTTGCCGGGGCGCTGACCCCAGGGCCGCCGCGGAACAACCAGGGCAGGAGCCAGAAGAAGCCGCCTCCGCCCATCATGGTCGGCGCACAGGAATAGAGCAGGGCCGCTCCTGCCACGCCCATCAGGACGAGCTTGATGCCGCGCGACATGCGCGGGCCTCCAGAGGGATTGGGCGAGGGCATCGACATGTCAGGTCGTGAGGCAGGCGGCGTTTATCAAGCCGAAGCAGGCAGCGAATCCGCCGGCCGTGACGCCGGCCGACATCTGGTCGGCTTCTATGGCGCCGCGGAGATCGGGCAGCACCAGGCGCATGACGACATGGACGATGACCTGGACGGCCAGCGCCACCAGCGACCACAGCACGACGTCGGTCAGGCTCACCGAATGGGCGATGGTGTTGGCAAGCGGCAGGCAGAAGCCTAGCAGCGCGCCGATCAGGGCGATGGCCGCCGCCGTGTTTCCGGCGCGGATCAGGCGGAACTCGCGCCACGGCGTGATCATGACGTAGATCAGCAGGAACAGGCCGGCGAGGGCGAAGCCCACGACAACGTAGCGCACGAAATTGGGGAAGGCCTCGGCCAGCCATTGCAACTCGGGCATGGCCGACTTTCGACCGCTCAACCGTGCATGGTCAAGCCGCCCGACACGCTGAGCGTCTGGCCGGTGATGAAGGCGGCGTCGTCGCTGGCGAGGAAGCAGACGGCGCCCGGGATGTCCTCGGGCTGGCCGACGCGCTTCATCGGGATGGCATTGACCAGCGCCGCGCGCATCTTCTCGCCGCGCTCGCCTTCGCCGGCGGCCGCCGCCAGCAGGGGCGTCTCGGTCGGCCCGGGGCAGACGGCGTTCAGCGTGATGCCCTTGCGCGCCACCTCGCGCGCCACCGTCTTGGTGAAGGCGATGATGCCGCCCTTGCACGCGGAATAGACCGCCTCCTGCGAGGAGCCGACGCGGCCCGCGTCCGAAGCGATGTTGACGATGCGGCCATGGCCGCGCGCCACCATGCCCTTCAGCACGAAATGGCTCATGTTGAGCGGGCCGCGCAGGTTGATGGCGATCAGCTGGTCCCACAGCTCGGGCGTGGTGTCGACAAAGTTGATGAAGCGATCCCACCCGGCGTTGTTCACCAGCACGTCGGTCGGCCCCATCTCGCCCTCGAACTGGGCGATCGCCTTGCCGACCGCCGCGTAATCGGCGATGTCGACGCTCGAGACGAACGCCTTGCCGCCGGTCTCCGAAATCTCGTCGGCGATCCGGTTGGCGCCGTCGCGGTTCTTGTCGAACACGCCGACCTTGCAGCCGTATGCGGCGAAGCGCTTGCAGATGGCGCCGCCGATCGCCCCGCCGCCGCCGGTGACGATGACGTTCTTGCCTGAAAGTCCGCGCATGACCGGTTCCTCAGAGGGGCGAGTAGGGATCGAACTTGGGCTTGCGCTTCTCGAGGTGCGAGGCGAGGCCTTCCTTCACCTCGGGACCCATGAAGCCCAGCATCTCGAGCGCCGTCGAGGCGTCGAACGACGGGCCCATCATGCGCAGCCAGTTGTTCAGCGCGTACTTGGTGAAGCGGATGGAAGTCTGGGCGCCCTCGGCGAGCTTGGTCGCCACCTCCAGGCCCTTGGCTTCGAGCTCGGCGTCTTCCACGCACATCGACACCAGGCCGATGCGCTCGGCTTCCTCGCCGTCGACCGCCTCGCAGAGCAACAGGTAGTACTTGGCCTTGGCCATGCCGCAGAGCAGCGGCCATACGATCACCGCGTGGTCGCCGGCGGCGACGCCGAGGCGGGTGTGGCCGTCGATGATCTTGGCCTTCTTCGAGGCGATCGAGACGTCGGCTAAAATGCCGGCGACCAGGCCGGCGCCGACGGCGGGACCGCGCATGGTGCTGACGATCGGCTTGGAGCAGTTGATGACATTGTAGACGATGTCGCGCGCTTCCTTCCAGGTGCGCAGCAGCGCGTTGTAGTCCTTCATGTTGTTTTCGATGAGATCGAAGTCGCCGCCGGCCGAGAACACCTTGCCGCCGGCGCCCTGGATGATCACGCAGTTGACCGTGTCGTCGCCGTCGATGTCGCGCCAGACGTTGACCAGCTCGGTATGCATGATCGCGTCGGTCGCGTTGTACTTGTCGGGCCGGTTCATGGTCACCCGCAGCACCTTGGGATGCGGGCGATCGAACAGCAGGCGCTGGTATCTCTTCTGCCAGTCGGACATCGAGGTCTCCTCCGTTGCGGAGGAGCGTACCACGTCGCCGTAGGGTGTCATGGTCTTCCGGACCGCGCGCGTCCCGCGCGCTCATGAGGCGCGCGGGGACGCGCGCGGTCCGGAAGATTACGATTGGCTCGGCAGCAGCGCCTGCACGTCCTTGGTCATCTGCGGCAGCACGGCATCGGGCTTGGCCTTCTGCGCCACCACAGACTGCAGGTGATCCTTGATCACGTCGGTGATCTTGATGCCGTTGTCGCCGGGGAAGGCATACCAGCCGGTCGATTTCGGCAGCTGCCGAATCGCGACCAGATGATTGGGGTTCTTCTCGTAGTAGGGCTTCAGCAGCTTGGGATCGTCGGCCGCCGCCAGCGCCGAGGGGAAGTACCCCGTCGCCTGGACCATCATGGTCGCGCCGACCGGGCCGGTGGCGAACTTGATGTACTCCCACGCCGCCTTCTGCTTGGCGGGATCCTTGGCGAACAGCATGGCGACGTTTCCGCCCAGCGGCAGGCGGCCGTCGGGCTGGGTCGGGAAGGGGCCGGTCAGAATCTTGAACTTGTCGCCGACCTGCTTGGTGACGCCGCCCAGCCGCGAGGTCGAGTGGCCCCAGATGCCCATCGTGCCCGAGGTGAAGTCCTGCAGCGACACGGTCTGGGCCACGTCGCGCATGGTACCCTCGGTGACCATGAGGCCGAGCGTGTTGATGGCCGTCTTGCCGGCCGGACCGTCGAACGCGACCTTCTTCTCGTCGGCCGTCAGCATGGTGCCGCCGTTGGAGAAGACCAGCGCCTGCCACATCCAGTTGCCGGTGATGTCCCAGTCGAAGTGGAAGCCTTGCGTGGCGCCGCCCAGCGCCTTGATCTTGCGGGCGAGCGCGAAGATGCCGTCCCAGTCGGCCGGCAGCGCGGCGGTGTCGCCGCCCGCCTTGGTCACGAGGTCGGCATTGTAATAGATGATCGGCGTCGACACCGAGAAGCCGATGCCGAGCTGCTTGCCGCCGAAGCGGCCGATGTCGAGCAGGCCGGGCGAATGACCGTAGGTCTTGAAGTCGGGATCGGCGGCGATCAGCGGGTCGAGCGGCTGGGCCAGGCCGCGGTCGAAGAAGACCCGCTGCCGATTGAGGCCCTGATAGGCGACGTCAGGCAGGGTATTGGTGACGGCCGCACGCAGGGTCGCTTGTGCTGCTTCTTCATAGGCCGGCAGCGGAGCCAGGAAGGTGATCTTGTATTGCGGATTGGCCTTCATGAACTCGGCCGCGATCTGTTCGTGCAGGGTCTTGAACAGGTCCGGCGCCGAGTAGAGGACCTTGACCTCGGTCGTCGACTGGGCGCGCAAGGCCGGCGCCGCAAGGGATGCCGCGGCGACGCCGGTGAGCAAAGTGCGTCTCTTCATGGAAGTCCTCCTGTCGTCAGCCTTTCAGGCCGGTGAGCGTCATGCCCTCGATGAAGCGCCGCTGCGCAAACAGAAAGGCGATCACCAGCGGCGCGGTGATGATCGCGGTCCCGGCCATCAGCGGGCCGTAGTCGGTGCCGGCTTCGGTGTTGCGCAGATAGACCGTCCCCAGCGCCGGCATCGCCATGTCGGGCGAGGTGACGACCAGCAGCGGCCAGAAATAGTCGTTCCAGTGGAAGACGACGGAGAGGATGCCGAACGCCACCAAGGCCGGCATGGCGGCAGGCAGCATGATGCGCCAGACGATCGAGAACTCCGACAGCCCATCCAGCCGCGCGGCGTGGATGAGATCGTCCGGCACTGTGCGGAAGAACTGGCGGATCCAGAAGATGCCGAACACCGAAATGATCGAGGGCAGCACCAGTGCCGGGTAGGTGTTCAGCAGGCCCGCATGAGACAGCATGATGTAGTGCGGGATCGCCGGCACATGGCCCGGGATCAGCAGGCCGAGCAGCACCAGGGCGAAGAGCGGCTTGGCCAGGCCGAAGCGCAACTTGGCGAGCGCATAGGCCGCGGGCAGGGCGACCAGCACCTGCAGGGTGAAGATCGCGGCCGTGACGATCACGCCGTTCAGCAGGTAGCGGTGCAACGGCACCTTGTTGAAGGCTTCGGTGAAGTTGCGCACGGCCTCCCACTTCAGCGGCAACAGGCGGATATCGGTGGTGAAGATCTCGTCGGCGGGCTTCACCGCGAGCGACAGCAGCCAGATGAAAGGCGCCAGCATGACCACCGCGCCGGCCGCGAGCACGACGTGGCGGAACACCGCGAACGGCAGGTGGCGGCGCGCGATCACGAGTAGTGCACCCGCTTCTCGGCGATACGCGCCTTGATGAGCGTCAGCAGCAGCACGAAGGCCAGGAACACCACGGTGATGGCGGCGCCGTAGCCTGCGCGGAAAAAGCTGAACCCTTCCTGGTACATCGTGTAGAGCAGGACCTCGGTCGCCTTGTTGGGCCCGCCCTCGGTCAGCACCGCCACGGTGTCGAACACCTGGAAGCTGCGGATGGCGCTGATGATCAGGACGAAGGACAGGGCCGGCCCCAGCATCGGCAGGGTCACGGTGACGAAGCGCGTCCATGGCCCGTCGGCGCCGTCGATGGCGGCGGCCTCGTAGAGATCGCGCGGGATCGACTTCAGGCCGGCCAGCAGCAGCACCATGTTGAGGCCGAGCGCCTGCCAGATGCCGATGCCCGCCAGCGCGAACAACGCCCAGTCGGGATGTTTTAGCCAGTTCTGCTTGGGAAAGCCCAAGGCATCGATGATCACGTTGATCAGGCCGATGCTGGGATGGAGCATGATCTCCCACACTGTCGCCATGGCGATCAGGGTCGCGGTAACGGGCAGGAAGTAGGCGGCGCGATAGAAGGCGCGGCCCGACGTCCCCGCTTCGATCAGCAGCGCCGCGCCAAGACCGAGACCGACCGACAGCGGCACGACGACGGCGACATAGAGCACGGTGTTGCCGAGCGACTTCCAGAAGACGCGGTCGGCGGCGAGATGGGCGTAGTTGTCGAGACCGATCCAGCGCAAAGTCGGCGCCCCGAACTGCCAGTCGGTGAAGGACAGCACCACGGTGGCGAGCGTCGGCAGGATCAATATGCCGAGCAGGCAGAACATGGCCGGCGCGCTCAGCACATAGGCCGCGATTGCCTCGGCGCGCGCCTGGCCCGACCGGCGCGTCGTCCGTTCGGCCGCCAGGGGCAGCGCGGTCGTGGTCACAGCCGATGGCCCGCGCGATCGAACAGCAGGGCGCGATCGGGCCGCGGGCGCAGTGTCACCGTGGCGCCAGGCGGGACGGAATCCACGATCTCTGGCGCGGCCCTGGCGACGATGCGATGCTCGCCCACGGTCTCGACATGGACGAAGAGGTCCGAGCCGAGATTCTCGCGATGGCGGACCGTGCCGCAAATGCCGTCGGCGGCGACATCGCAGTGTTCGGGACGCACGCCAACGGAAACGGCGGTGCCGGCGGGGAGGCCGCTGCGGAGCGGGAGCACACCGCCGGGAACGTCAACGCCGCCATCGCTGCGCACCGCCCCGGGCAGGACGTTGATCTTGGGGCTGCCGATAAACTCGGCGACGCGCAGCTCGGCGGGCCGGTCATAAATCTCCGCTGGCGGCGCCACCTGCAGGACCTCGCCGCCCATCATCAGGGCGACGCGGTCGGACATGGTCATGGCCTCGACCTGGTCGTGGGTCACGTAAATGCAGGCGACACCGGACCGGCGATGCAGCTCGGCGATCTCGGCGCGCGCGGCCACACGCAGCTTGGCGTCGAGGTTGCTGAGCGGCTCGTCCATCAGGAAGACGCGCGGATTGCGCACCATGGCGCGCGCGAGCGCTACGCGCTGGCGCTGGCCACCCGATAGCTGGCCAGGCTTGCGATCGAGGAAGGTCTCGATCTGCAACGCTTCTGCGGCGCGGCGCACGTCGCGCGCGATGGTGCCGGAGGCGGCGCGGGCGCCGGGATGCAGGCGGCGGATCAACGGCAGGCGCTGCCACGACCGCGTGCGGCGCATCAGCAGCGGCAGGCCGATATTCTCGGCCACCGTCATGTAGGGATAGAGGGCGTAGGACTGAAACACCATGGCGACGTCGCGTTCGCGCGGCAGCAGACCGTCGACGGTTTGGTTGCCGAGCGCGACAGAACCTTCGTCGGCATGGTCGAGGCCGGCGATGATGCGAAGCAGCGTGGACTTTCCGCAGCCCGATGGACCGAGCAGGGTCAGGAACTCGCGCGGCCCGACCTCGAGCGAGACGTCGCTCAGCACTCTTGTCTGGCCGAACGACTTGCTGACGCCACGGACGGCGACGCCGGATTGAAAGGCATTGGCGGGCGAGGTCACGCCCGGTCGTTAACGTTCACCCATTGCGCAACTTTTGCCGTTGCGTTTCAGCAATGTGACGGACCTTGCAACACGCGGGATAACTCATGATCTTCCGGACCGCGCGCGTCCCCAAGCGCTCATGATCATGAGGCGCGCGAGGACGCGCGCGGTCCGGAAGACTAGCGCCTGATGTTGCCGGCACTCCATTGGCCGGCATTGGCGAAGCGGACGGCCTCTTCGGCCGCACGCACCAGGGCGGCGGCCTTGAGCACGCTCTCCTGGTACTCGGCCTCGAGATCGGAGTCGGCGACGACGCCGACGCCGGCCTGCGCATACAACGTGTTGTCCTTCACCAGGCCGGTGCGCAGCATGATGCAGGTGTCCATCGAGCCGTTGGCGGCGAAGTAACCGGCGCAGCCGGCATAGATGCCGCGGCGTACCGGCTCGACCTCGTCAATGATCTCCATGGCGCGCACCTTGGGGGCGCCCGACAGCGTGCCGGCCGGGAAGCCGGCTTTCAGCGCGTCGATCGCGTCCAGCCCGTCCTCGAGCGTGCCTTCCACGTGGCTGGAAATGTGCTGCAGGTGGCTGTACTTCTCGATGGTGAACTGCTCGACGACGCGCACCGAGCCGATCTTGGCGACGCGGCCGACGTCATTGCGGGCGAGGTCGAGCAGCATAAGGTGCTCGGCGTGCTCCTTGGGATCGGCCAGAAGCTTGTCGGCGAGCTGCTTGTCTTCCTCGGGCGTGGCGCCGCGCCGGATGGTGCCGGCCAAGGGTCGGATGGTGACGATGTTGTCGCGCAGGCGCACCAGGATCTCGGGGCTGGAGCCCACGATCGAGAAGTCGCCGTAGTCGAAGAAGATCAGGAACGGCGAAGGGTTGATGCGGCGCAGCGCCCGATAGAGCGACAGGGGCGGCAGCTCGAAGGGCAGCGAGAAGCGCTGCGAGGGCACGATCTGGAAGGCGTCGCCCGCGCGGATGTACTCCTTGCAGGTCGCCACCATCTTCTTGAAGTCTTCCTTCGACATGTTGGCCTGCGGCTCGGGCAGCTCGTCGAGCTCGCTGGCGCTGTCGCGGCGGAAGGGCAGGGCGCGCTCGAAGTCGGAGACCGCGTCGGCCAGCCGCTCCTGCGCGGCCTCGTAGGCGGCACGGGCGCTGGTGCCGGCTGTCGGGAAGGCCGGGGTCACCAGCGTGACGTTGTCCTCCAGGCGGTCGAAGATGCAGATGATGGTCGGCCGCACCATGATCGCGTCGGGCAAGCCGATCGGATCGGGGTTCTTGTCGGGCAGCCGCTCCATGTCGCGGACCATGTCGTAGCCCAGAAAACCGAACAGGCCCGAGGCCATCGGCGGCAGACCGGCCGGCAGGTCCATCTGGCACTCGCGGACGAGCTGGCGCAGCGTCTCGAGCGGCCGGCCCTCGAGCTTCTCGAAGGCCTGCGCATCGCTGCGGGCGCGGCGGTTGATCTCGGCCTGGCCCTTGCGGCAGCGCCAGATCACATCCGGCTTGAAGCCGATGATCGAATAGCGCCCGCGCACCGAGCCGCCTTCGACCGATTCCAGCAGAAAGGAGTTGGCGCGACCGTCGGCCAGCTTGAGGTAGGCCGACACCGGCGTCTCGAGGTCGGCGACCAGCTTGGTCGAGACGAGCTGCGGCTTGCCGGAGTCGTGGACGCGAGCAAAGGCGTCGAAGTCGGGCGAGATCGACATCGGACTACGGCTGGTTCTGCGGCTTGAAGGCGGCGACGAACGTCGCCTCGTCGACCACCACGCCGTACTTGGTGCGCATGGCGGCGATCAGCTGCAGGATCAAATCGTTGGCCACCATCGAATCGAGCTGCTTGCCGAAGCGGTCGATCGCGTCCTTGTCCTTGGCGAGATCGACGGGCTCGATCTGCTTCAGCCGGACCAGCACGCTGCCCTCGGCGGTGCGCACCGACTGGGTCTTGCCGGGCTGCAGCTTGAACAGCTCCTGGACGACGGGTTGCGTGAGGTAGTTGCCCTGGTCGGCTTCGAAGCGGGTGACCGCCTTGGCCGTGCGCATCTCCAGGCCAAGCTCCTTGGCCAGGGGCTCGAAGCCGGTGCCGGCGTTGGCCTTCTCGAGCGCCGCCTTGACCTTGGCGTCGGCGAGCTTGCGCCGCTCCTCGGCCTGCCAGGCCTCGGTCACCTTGGCCTCGACCTCGGTGAGGGCAGGGGTGCGGGCCGGTGTGATGCGGTCGGTGCGCACGATGAAGTATTCGCCGCGCTGGGTTTCCAGAAGCTCGCTCTCCGCGCTCTCGCGCGTCGCGAACGCCGCCTGCACCAGTTCGTTGGCGGCCGGTCCGATCACCACCTGCTTGCCCTCGGCGTCCTGGCCGCGGGCGTCGACGTTCTCGTAGGTCTTGATCTTGAGTGCCAGGTCCTCGGCCGCGGCCTTCATCGACTGCGTCTTGGCCAGCATGCGCTCGAAGTCGGTGACCTGCTTGATCAGAAGGTCGGGCGCCAGCTGGGCGCGCAGTTCCTTCTCGAGCTTCTCCTTCACTTCGTCGAACGGCACCGCCTTGCCGGGCGTGACGCTGTTGATGCGCACGATGTGCCAGCCGAGCGGCGACTGGATCGGCGTCGGCCCGACGCCGACCGGCAGGCTGAACACGCCGTCGGCCAGCGGGCCGGGCGGCAGGTCCTTCTTGGTCACCGGTCCGAGCTTGATGACGCCGTCGCTGCTGCCCAGCACCTCCTTGGCGGCATCCTCGAGCGTCTTGCCGCCGGTGACGGCGGCGATGATCGCCTTGGCCTTGTCCTCGCTGTCGGCCATCGCCTGATCGACGTCGCGCTTTTCTGCCGTGCCGAACTCGGCCGAGCGCGCGTCGTATTCCTGCCTGACCATGTCGGCAGTCACGCCGACCTGGGACATGACGTCGTCCGCCGTCATCAGGACGTAGGAGAAGGCGCGGAACTCAGGGATCTGGAACTTGGTCTTGTTGGCCTCGAAGTAGGCGCTGAGCTGCTCGGCCGTGGGCTTGGGCACATCGACGATGATGGCATCGGGAATGTAGATCGTCTCGCCGACGCGCCGCTCGGCCTCCATCTTGAAGATATCGTCGCGCAGCGACTTGGGCGCGAGCCCGTCCGGGCGCACGGCGCCGAACAGCTGGCTGGCCGCGATCTCGCGGCGGATGTCGTTGATGTACTGCGCCTCGCTGATGCGCGCATTCTGCAGGCGGTTGCGGAACAGCAGGCGGTCGAACGAGCCGCCCGTGCCGGCGAAGGCGGGATTGCGCGCGATCGCGGCGTAGACCTCGTCGTCGCTCACCACCAGGCCGAACTGCTGGATGGTGTAATCGAGCACGGCGCGCTGGATGACTTCTTCGAGAGCGCGCACATGCAGGCCAAAGCGCAGCGCCTGCTCGGGCTCGGGCCGCTGGCCGGTCTGGCGCTGGATGCCTTCGAGCTGGCGGTTGAACTGGTCCTTCACCTCGTTGACCGAGACCGACGCGCCGCCGACCCAGCCATAGAGCGGGATCTTCGTGCCGCCGATATGGGCGACCTCGGTGCTGCGACCGCCCATGCGCAGCATGTCGCCGACGCCCCAGAAGGCGAAGCTGACGATCAGCATGCCGAACAGGACGAACAGGATGATGAAGCGAGCGTACTTGCGGAACGTGTTCACGGAACTGGCTTTGGGGGCGGTTTTGTCAGGCGGGCATGCCTACCACCCGCCCCAGTGGCAGGCAACCAACGGGCCTGCTAGACACCGGCAACACAATTTCGGGGATTTTTCATGGCACGTACGCGCCGCCCGCTGATTGCCGGCAACTGGAAGATGAACGGTCTGCGGGCCGATGGCCTGGCTCTGGCCAAGGGCGTCGCCGATGGCGTGAAACAGGCCGGCTGGAATGATCGCGACGTGCTGGTTTGCCCGCCGGCCACCTTGGTTCTCGCCGTGGCCGACGCGGTGAAGGGAAGCGGCGTGCTGGTCGGCGGCGAGAACTGCCACGCCAAGCCGAGCGGCGCCCATACTGGTGAGGTGGCGGCGGAGATGCTGCGCGATTGCGGCGCCGCCTATGTCATCGTCGGCCACTCCGAGCGTCGCGCCGACTGCGGCGAAACCGACGCCATCGTGCGGGCCAAGGCCGAGGCCGCTTGGCGAGCCGGCCTGGTGCCCATCGTCTGCATCGGCGAGACCCTGGCCGAGCGCGAGGCCGGCAAGACGCTGGCGGTGCTGGAGACCCAGCTGAAGGGCAGCGTGCCCGCCGGCGCGACGGCGGCCAATCTGGTCGTGGCCTACGAGCCGGTCTGGGCGATCGGCACCGGCAAGACCCCGACCACACCCGAGGTCGCCGCAGCCCACGCGCACATTCGCAAGGTTTTAGGCGGCCTGACGGGCGAGGCGGCGCAGGTCCGACTTCTATATGGCGGCTCGGTGAAAGGCAGCAACGCCGCGGAGCTGCTGGCGGCGGGCGACGTCGACGGTGCCCTGATCGGCGGCGCCAGCCTCAAGGCCGACGAATTTTTGGCTATCGCCAAGGCGGCCTAAAGCGGCTAGAAGCCCCCGCTGCTGGCGTCAGACGCCAGCTTGGCGAGCAAACCGGGCATCCCCATCTAGGCGCTGGACGAAATGGACGCGGTTCGAGGCTTTTTGCACGATTGGCGGCTGGTGTTGCTGATCATCCATGTCGGCGTCACCGCCGCGATGATCGTCGTCATCCTGCTCCAGCGCAGCGAAGGGGGCGGTTTGGGCATGGGCCGCACCGACGCGCTGTTCTCCGTGCGCGGCCAGGCCAACGTGCTGTCGCGCATGACCGCGATCTTTGCCGGCTGCTTCTTCTTCCTCAGCCTGGTGATGGCCTGGAGCATGACCGACACGCAGCGCAATGCGCGCTCGGTCATCGATCGCATTCCGACGTCGCCGACGGCACCAGGTGCGCCCGCCACTGGCGGCGCGACGCCGGCGCCGGCCGCTCCGGCGGCGCCCTCCGCGCCGACCCGCTAGTCCTCCTCCGCTCCTTCGGAGCTACGGAGGAGGGCCCGTCCTCCGTAGCTCCGAAGGAGCGAAGGAGGAAGGAATATCCCCATGGCCGCGCGCCATAACGTTTTGTATGCTGTAAGCCCATGACGCGCTTTATCTTCATAACGGGCGGCGTGGTTTCCTCGCTTGGTAAGGGTCTCTCGTCAGCGGCGCTGGGGGCGCTGCTGCAGGCACGCGGCTATCGCGTGCGTCTGCGCAAGCTCGACCCCTATTTGAACGTCGATCCGGGCACCATGAGCCCGTATCAGCATGGCGAGGTCTTCGTCACCGACGACGGCGCCGAATCCGACCTCGATCTCGGCCACTACGAGCGCTTCACCGGCGTCGACGCCCGCCAGAGCGACAACGTCACGACCGGCCGCATCTATTCGACGGTGATCGCCAAGGAGCGGCGCGGAGAGTATCTCGGCGCCACCGTTCAGGTGATCCCTCATATCACCGACGCCATCAAGGAGTTCGTCGTCTCCGATACCGAGCACGAGGACTTCGTGCTGGTCGAGATCGGCGGCACGGTCGGCGACATCGAGGGCCTGCCGTTCCTCGAAGCCATCCGCCAGCTCGGCAACGAGCTCGGCCGCGAACGCACGATGTTCGTGCATCTCACCTTGCTGCCCTGGGTGCCGACGGCGGGCGAGCTCAAGACCAAGCCGACCCAGCACTCGGTGAAGGAACTCTTGAGCGTCGGTATCCAGGCCGACCTGCTGGTCTGCCGCTCGGGCGACAAGGAGATCCCGGCCAGCGAGCGGCGTAAGATCGCGCTGTTCTGCAACGTCAAGCCGGAGCGGGTCATAGAGGCGCGCGACGTCGACACGATCTACCACGTGCCGATCGCCTATCACGAGCAGGGCTTCGACGCCGAGGTCTGCCGCTATTTCGGCCTGGACGCGGACAAGGAGCCCAACCTGGAGCGCTGGCGCGGCGTGGTCCGCTCGGTGCGCGAACCCGAGGGCAAGGTCACCATCGCCGTCGTCGGCAAGTACACCGTGCTGCTCGACGCCTACAAGTCGCTCTCCGAAGCGCTGACCCATGGCGGCTTCGGCAGCAACGTGAAGGTCGGGCTGGAGTGGATGGACTCCGAGATCTTCGAGCGCGACGACGCAGTCAGCCATCTCGAGCACGTGCACGGCATCCTGGTGCCGGGCGGCTTCGGCGAGCGCGGCACCGAGGGCAAGATCCACGCGGTGCAGTTCGCCCGCGAGCGCAACGTGCCGTTCCTCGGCATTTGTTTCGGCATGCAAATGGCGGTGATCGAGGCCGCCCGCAACCTGCTCGGCCTGGAAGGCGCCTCGTCGACCGAGTTCGGCCCCTGTGAGCATGCTGTGGTCGGCCTGATGACCGAATGGATCAAGGGCAACCAGCTCGAGAAGCGCTCGGCCAACGGTGACATGGGCGGCACCATGCGGCTCGGCGCCTATCCCGCGCATCTCCGGCCCGGCACCAAGGTGCACGAGATCTACGGCGCCGACGTGATCAGCGAGCGCCATCGCCATCGCTACGAGGTCAACGTCAACTACAAGGACCGGCTGGAGCAGGTCGGGCTGCGCTTTTCGGGCATGTCACCCGACGGCATCCTGCCCGAGATCGTCGAGATTCCCGGCCACCCCTGGTTCATCGGCGTGCAATACCATCCGGAGCTGAAATCCCGGCCGTTCGCGCCCCATCCGCTGTTCTCGTCCTTCATCGGGGCGGCCAAGGCGCAGAGCCGGCTGGTCTAGTATTCCTCCCCTCCGCCGAATCGGCGAAGGGGGAGGAAGTCCTTGCTCAAGACGTATTTCGGTCATGTTCTTCGGCTGGAATCGGGCGGTCATGAATCGCATTTTCGGGCTTTTCCTTCTCGCCACCGTCGTGCTGGCGTCGGGCGCCTGGGCGCAGCCCCAGGGCAAGGCCGAGCGCCGTGACGCGATCTTCCTGCGTTTTCCCGAGATGGCGCAGCGCTATTGGGAGAACCCCGATACCAACGCGGCCAGCCATAAGGTCGTGGCCGTGCCCATGCCGCGGCAGTGCACCTTCCTCTATGCCGACTCCTATTCGAAGGGGCAGATGAGTGAGAGCGAGGTGCAGCAGCTGGCCGTCTCGAACTGCAATCGCAAGCTCGCGGAGCTGGGGCCGCTGGGCGAGAACTACAGCGTCGACTGCCGCTGCCAGGTCGTGGTCAGCAACGAGCACTACGTCGTGCCGCGCAACACGCTGCCGACCGAATCCTACGGCCCGGTGTCGATCTTCTATCGCGACCCGACCGGCAACGTCGCCCGCCTCAACGGCCTGGCTCGCTACGGCGCTCTGATCGGCCGCGACCGCTCGGTCACCTTCAATGTCGACAATCCGCGCGGTGAACGGGTTTGCGACGGTACATTCACCAACGACGGCCCGGCGAGCGGGCGCTTCTCGCTGTCCTGCTTCAGCGGCAAGTTCAGCAGCAATGGCACCTATCAGAGCAAGACCGGTTCGCCCAACGACCACATCATCGCCCGCGGCCATACCGGCCAGGGCCAGCCCGTATCGATGGTGATCGGCCTGCCGGCCCAGCTCGCCGGCGGCCTCTATGGCGGCATCTGACATGCGCATCCTCGCCGTCCTCGCGCTCACCGCTTTCGTGCCCGCCATCGCGCTCGCGCAGAGCGCCGGCGAGGTCGAACGCTGCTTCCAGAATCCCGCAGCCTGCAACCAGGGCGGAGGCGGCGGAGGAGGGACCGCAGTCCAGGCGACTCCGCCGCCTGCCGGCGGCGGCGGGCATGCGACGACCCGGCCGGCGGCGCCGGCGCCCGACTACACCACCGTGTTGCAGAGTCCCGAACCCGATCGTCGCAAGATCCAGGAATCGCTGCGCACGCTCGACAAGTACAACGGACCGATCGACGGCAACCTGCAATCCGACGCCACGATCAAGGCGATCCAGGACTGGCAGAAGGGCCGTGGCACCAACCCGGTCGGCAAGCTGACGCCGCAGGAGGCGCAGCAGCTCAATGCCGAGGCCGCGCGCACGCCGATCCGCCGCGTCGATCCTTCGACGCAGACGGCGACCGCTTCCGCCACGCCGACGCCCGTGCAGCCGCCGCCGAAATCCAATGCCGATGCGCTGAAGGACCTGCAGGCGCGGCTGGCCGAGCGGCGCAGGGCGGCCGAGCCCAAGGCCGAAGCGGCGACGCAGTCTCTGATCCGCGACCTCAAGGCCTATGTCGCTGCTGACGGCAAGGGCGTGGCGGGCGACCAGTTCGCCGACTTCGCCAAATGGTATGCCGACACCAAGGCCGCCGGCCGGACGGTCGGCGAGATCGCGCCGGTGATCGACGACTACGGCGACGTCAAGGCCGGCGCCGCGGTGGCGACCGAGGTCCTGCTCGAAACGAAGAAGGGCGCCAGCAATCAGTCGCAGTGCCTGGTGTTCGCCTGGGTCGAGGGCAATCCGCGCAAGGACCCGAAGGTCTTCTCCTGCGACGACATCGCCGGCGTCGAGAAGTGGAAGACCGACCAGTCGCTCAAGAGCGCCTGGCGGTAGTCTCTACCCAGCGTCATCCCGACCGAAGCCGCGCAGCGAGGCGAAGTGGAGGGACCTGCTCTGTCGATGCGTCGACAAGAGGAGGTCCCTCGACTGCGCCGCCCTGCGGGCGGCTTCGCTCGGGATGACGGGGAGGTCACTTGCTCCTTCCCGGCGCGGCCGCTAGACAAGCCGCGCCAAGAAGGAGTTTTTGCCCGATGAGCGTCATTGCCGATGTCCGCGCCCGCGAAATTCTAGACAGCCGCGGCAATCCCACCGTCGAGGTCGAAGTCGAGCTCGACAGCGGCGCCATGGGCCGGGCGGCCGTGCCGTCGGGCGCCTCGACGGGCGCGCACGAGGCGGTGGAGCTGCGCGACGGCGACAAGAAGCGCTACGGCGGCAAGGGCGTGCTGAAGGCGGTCGCCGCCGTCAACGGCGAGATCATGGATCTGCTGGCCGGCCTCGACGCACGCGAGCAGATCAAGATCGACCGTGCCCTGATCGAGCTCGACGGCACGCCCAACAAGGGCCGCATCGGCGCCAACGCCATCCTCGGCGTGTCGCTGGCCGTCGCCAAGGCCGCCGCGGTGAACGCCGACCTGCCGCTCTACCGCTATGTCGGCGGCAGCCAGGCCTCGGTGCTGCCGGTGCCCATGATGAACATCATCAACGGCGGCGTTCACGCCGACAATCCGATCGACATCCAGGAATTCATGATCATGCCGGTGAAGGCCGATCGCTTCGCCGAGGCGCTGCGCATGGGTTCGGAGGTCTTCCACGCCCTGAAGAGCCAGCTCCACGACGCCGGCCACAATACCAACGTCGGCGACGAGGGCGGCTTCGCGCCCAACCTCGCTTCGGCCGACGAGGCGCTGGGCTTCATCATGAAGTCGATCGAGCAGGCCGGCTACAAGCCCGGCGAGGACGTCATGCTGGCGCTCGACCCGGCCTCGACCGAGTTCTTCAAGAAGGGCAAGTACGAGCTCGAAGGCGAGAAGAAGTCGCTCGATCAGACGGGCATGGTCGAATACTACGCCGACCTGGTGAAGCGCTACCCGATCGTTTCGATCGAGGACGGCATGGCCGAGGACGACATGGCCGGCTGGAAGGCGATCACCGAAAAGCTCGGCAAGAAAATCCAGCTCGTGGGCGACGACCTCTTCGTCACCAATCCCAAGCGGCTCAGCCAAGGCATCAAGGATGGACTGGCCAATGCCATCCTGGTGAAGGTCAACCAGATCGGCACGCTCACCGAGACGATGGAGGCCGTGACCATGGCGCGCCACGCTTCGTACGGCGCGGTGATGTCGCATCGCTCGGGCGAGACCGAGGATTCGACCATTGCCGACCTCGCCGTCGCCACAGGCTGCGGCCAGATCAAGACCGGCTCGCTGTCGCGCTCCGATCGGCTCGCGAAGTACAACCAGCTCCTGCGTATCGAAGAGCAACTCGGTCCGCAGGCGCGCTACGCCGGCACGTCGATCCTGCGCGCACACTGATACGCGACCTCGTAGTGGGTCGCGAACTCGTCGAACGTCGAAAGCACCGCGCGGGCCTCGGGCTCGACGACGGACCTCGAAATGTCGGGGCCGGTGAAGGCCTCGATCGACTGGTGCGACTCCCAGAGGGTCACGGCGAGGAACTCCATGCCTCCGTCGACCTCGCGACGCAGCAGCCACACGCCGCGATGCCCCGCCAGGTCCTTGAGTTCGGCCGTAACGGTTCCCGTAAAGTGGCGGACATAGGCGTCGGCCTTGGCGGCATCGGCGGCGCGTCCGCGCCACAAACGGGCAATCATCTCAGGTCACTCCTTCGAAGTGGCTTTCGTTGGCGAGCTGGCGGCCGATCACCAGCCGCTGGATGTCGGACGTGCCCTCGTAGATCGTGGTGACGCGCACGTCGCGATAGATGCGCTCGACGGGGAAGTCGCTGAGATAGCCGCAGCCGCCATGGATCTGGATGGCGGCCGAGCAGACCGTTTCCGCCGCCTCCGAGGCGAACAGCTTGGCCATCGACGCCTCTTTCAGGCAAGGTCGGCCGTTGTCGCGCAGCCGCGCCGCGTTCAGGACCATCAGCTCCGCCGCCTGCAGCGACGTCGCCATGTCGGCCAGCCGGAAGGAAACGGCCTGGTGCTCGATGATGGCCTTGCCGAAGGTGCGGCGCTCCTTGGCATAGGCGAGGGCGGCATCGTAGGCGGCGCGCGCCATGCCGACCGACTGTGCCGCCACGTTGATGCGGCCACCTTCGAGATTGCCCAAGGCAATGCGCAGGCCTTCTCCTTCGTCGCCCAGCATCTGTTCGGGCAGTACCTCGCAGTCCTCGAAAGCAACCAGGCAATGATCCGATGAACGCTGCCCCATCGTGTGTTCGACCCGAAGAACCTTGTAGCCCGGCGTGCGGGTGGGAATGAGGAAGGCCGAGATCCCCTGTTTGCCCGCCGCAGGGTCGGTGACGGCGAAGACCAGGGCGAGGTCGGCGCTGCGGCCCGAGGTGATGAAGCGCTTGGTGCCGTTCAAAACGAACTTGTTGCCAACGCGCTCCGCGCGGGTGGTGATCGCCGCGGCGTCGGAACCCGCGCCCGGCTCGGTCAGGCAGAAGGCGCCAAGCAGCCCGCCGCGCGCCAGGGGCTTCAGGAAGCGTTCCTTCTGGTCGGGCGTGCCGCGGCGCAGGATCGGCAGGCAGACCAGCGAGTTGTGCACCTGGAACGCGGTCGACGATGCGCCGTCCGCCGCCGCGATCTCCATGATGGTGAGCGCGTAGGAGACATAGTCGGTGCGCGAGCCGCCAAACTCGGGTGGCACGGTCATGCCGAGCATTCCGAGCTTGCCCATTTCGGCGAAAGCCTCGCGCGGGAAGCGCGGATTGCGATCCCGTTCGGCAGCCGTCGGCGCCAGTTCGCGGGTCGCAAATTGGCGGGCCATGTCGCGGATCTGCCGTTGGCCTTCGGTCAACATGCCTGCAGACTAAGGTGAGGGCGACGGTCGGTATTGGCTAAAATTGGCCGGGCCGGTATTTTGAGACGTGGCCCGCAGCGATCCTAGAAACTCCACGGAGTACTGGTGGGACCGGCATTTCACCGGCCTCAGCCTGATGCGCGCCGACTTCACGACCCACGAATATCCGCCGCACATCCACGAGGCGCTGGTGATCGCCGTCACCGAGAACGGCGGCTCGGTGGTCAAGAGCCGCGGCCAGGTCGAGGAAGCGACACCCTCGACGCTGTTCGTCTTCAATCCAGCCGAGCCGCACGCCGGCTGGATGGGCTGGAGCGAGCGCTGGCAATACCGGTCGATGTACCTGACACAGGCCGCGCTCGACCAGCTCGCGGCCGGGCTCGGCATCGAGCACGTACCGTATTTCACGCACAACATCTTCGCCGACCGCGACCTGATCGAGGCTTTCATGGCGATGCATTGCGCCATCGAGGAAGGCCGCGACGTGTTCCGCGAGCGCGAGTTGCTGGTCGGCACCTTCGGCCGACTATTCCAGCGCCGTGGCAGCGGCGGCAGCCGCATCCCGCCGGCGCGCGCCGACCGCCAGCTCCTGGCGCGCGTGAAAGATCGTATGCATGCCGACTATGCCTCCGAGCTGAGGCTGGAGGACCTGGCGGCCGAGGTCGGGCTGACCACCTTCCAGCTCATCGGCCTGTTCAAGCGCACGGTGGGCCTCACGCCGCACGCCTATCTGACGCAGGTCCGCCTCAACATGGCGTGCCGCCGCCTCCGGCATGCGCCCGTGATGGCCGATGTCGCCACCGGCGTGGGCTTTTATGACCAGAGCGCGCTCAACAAGCATTTCAAGCGCTGCTACGGCATCACACCCACGCAGTTCGCGCGCGCTGCGGCGGCCTGATCGGTAGCTTTGAAAGCATTGCCAGCACTCGCGCTCAGCGACCCAAGGAATGGCGTGATCTCCCGTTCGACCCGCCGCCATTCCCTGACTGAAGTACTTGACAGGACTGCACCAGAGTTATAGGATCGGCCGTTGCGTGGCATCCCGCGCTCCCGCTCTATGCATCGTTTATCCGAGACCAAAACGGCGCGACAGACACCGCGCGGCCCGTGCGGCTGTTTGCATCCGGACGGGCCAGGCTCCGCGGCCAACGGCTTGAGGAGGCGGCCTCAGCGCAAACTGCGGGAACTGCGCAAACCTCAAAAACACCGATAAAATCGGTATCGAGCACATCAATGGTTCTCAAGTCGCAAACTGCGGGAACTGCGCAAACCTCGAAAATGCCCTATCTGCACCCGCACCGCTGGCCATGCATCGATCACCGTGGTGGCGAGCCAGCAATTTTTGCCAATACGGTCGACGCGCGACGGCCTATCAGGCCGCATGCACCTCTTTTGTCATGAGCAGCCCGAAACCCTGACCGTGCAGACCGACGTGGCCGACGCGCGGCCCGGCAAGGTCGTGCTGGTCCGGACGCCGTTCTACCCCGGCGGCGGAGGCCAGCTCGCGGATCGCGGCGTCATTCGCTGGCAAGGCGGCGAGGCGAAGGTCGTGGGCTTCGAGGTCTCTGCCGGCAAGCTGTGGCATCTGCTCGACAGCCAGAGCGAAGTCGCCGGCAGTGTCGAGGCAGTTGTCGATCCCGGCTTCCGGCGCATGATGCGCCAGCTTCACACCGACACGCATATCCTGAATGCGCTGGTCTTCCAGGCCTTTGACGGTGCGCTGGTGACGGGCGTGCAGATGGCCGACGACGGCACGGCGCGCATGGACTTCGACATCCAGGGCGCGGACAGCGATCGCCTGCGCGCGCTGGAGGGGCCGATCAACGACCTCATCCGGCAGGACATTCCGGTGAACTTCGCCTACGTGCCGATGCACGAGGCGCAGGCCGAACCCGGCCTGATCCGCAGCCGCTCCGTGGCGCCGCCGCCCACGCCCGACGGCAAGGTGCGCATCGTCGAGATCGTGGGCCTCGATCGTCAGGCCTGCGGCGGCACGCATCTCGCCTCGACCGGCGGCTCGCCGCCCATCCGCATCCTCAAGATCGATAACAAGGGACGCCACAACAGGCGTGTTCGGATCGGCTTGGCCTCGTGAGTGCGCCGAATCCCGAAAAATCTTGACTTCTCAACACCATATGTTGCCTTATGGTGTCAGGAAGTTCGTATATGTTGTTGCGGCCACGTCAGATTCTGGCTCCGATCATCTTCGCGACGGTGTTCGGATACTTCGGCTATCACCTCGTGAACGGTGATCGTGGCCTGCTCGCCATGGTCAATCTGCAGCGCGAAGTGCTGGTTGCCGAGCAGAACCTCGCCGAGGCCGAGACCACGCGGAAGATCTGGGAACGGCGCGTCGCGGCGCTGCGCAATCAGAGCCTCGACCCCGACATGCTCGATGAACGAGCGCGCGTGCTGCTGAATTTCTCGCGCAAGGACGACATCGTCATCTTCACGCCGACACGCTGATTCGCGTCATCGATGACGGGTTGATCAGGTTCGCCTCGCGGCCGCCTGAAACAAACTGTCCGCGGTAAAGGGGCCCTGCAAACATTCTCTCAAATGCTGCGCCGCACGCTCAGGCAGCTGGCTTTTTGCTGCTAGATCAACCACATCGCTCAAAGCGATGCTATAAGCGGCAACGGGATACGCGGAGGGGAAATCAATGGCGAAGCCGGCCACGAAGCCGAAGGTCGAGTCGTCTCCCGGCAGACCGACGGCATCGACCAAGCCCCCAGGAGTCGGTGACAACAGCGTCACCGCCGATCAGCTCAAATCCTTCTATCGCGACATGCTGCTGATCCGCCGCTTCGAGGAGCGCGCAGGCCAGCTCTACGGCATGGGCCTCATCGGCGGTTTCTGCCATCTCTATATCGGCCAGGAAGCCGTGGTCGTCGGCATGCAGTCCACGATCAAGCTGGGCGACGCCATCATCACCTCCTACCGCGACCACGGCCACATGCTGGCCGCCGGCATGGACCCCAAGGGCGTGATGTCCGAGCTGACCGGCCGCGCCAGCGGCTATTCCAAGGGCAAGGGCGGCTCGATGCACATGTTCAGCCGCGAGAAGCACTTTTATGGCGGCCACGGCATCGTCGGTGCCCAGGTGCCGATCGGCACGGGGCTGGCCTTCGCCCACAAGTACAAGGGCAGCGACAACGTCTCGTTGACCTATTTCGGCGACGGCAGCGCCAACCAGGGCCAGGTCTATGAGGCCATGAACATGGCGGCCCTCTGGAAGCTGCCGGTCGTCTACGTCATCGAGAACAACCGCTACGGCATGGGCACCTCGGTCGAGCGCGCCTCGGCCGTGACCGAGCTCTACCGCCACGGCGAATCCTTCGGCATTCCCGGGGAGCGCGTCGATGGCATGGACGTCGTTGCCGTGAAGGCCGCGGGCGAGAAGGCCGTCGAGCATGCCCGCAAGGAAGGCCCCTACATCCTCGAGATGCAGACCTATCGCTATCGCGGCCATTCGATGAGCGATCCGGCCAAGTACCGGACCAAGGAGGAGGTCGACAAGTATCGCAACGAGCGCGATCCGATCGACCATGTGAAGAAGCTGCTGCTGGATGGAAAGATGACCGACGAGGCCGCGCTGAAGGCGGTGGATGCCGAGATCCGCAAGATCGTGAACGACTCTGCCGAGTTCGCCCAGCACAGTCCCGAGCCCGATCCCTCCGAGCTGTGGACCGACGTCCTGGTCGGAGCCTGACGCATGTCCATTCCGGTTCTGATGCCAGCCCTCTCGCCGACCATGACCGAGGGCAAGCTGGCCAAGTGGCATGTGAAGGTCGGCGACGCGGTGAAATCCGGCCAGGTGATCTGCGAGATCGAGACCGACAAGGCGACGATGGAAGTCGAGGCCGTCGATGAAGGCACGGTCGCCCAGATCCTGATCGAGGAAGGCGTTGAGGGCGTGAAGGTCAACACGCCCATCCTGGTCCTCGCCGCCGAGGGCGAAAGCGTCGCTGATGCGGCCAAGGCAGCGCCTGCCGCCGCCGCTCCTGCAGCCGAAGCGCCAAAAGCCGAAGCGCCGGCTGCCGCCAAGCCCGCGACGCCCGCCGCTCCTGCTGCTCCCGCCGCGGCTGCGCCGGCCGCCGAGCCGGAATGGAACGGCAAGACCGTGCACATGACGGTGCGCGAGGCGCTGCGCGACGCCATGGCCGAGGAAATGCGCCGCGACGACAGCATCTTCCTGATGGGCGAGGAGGTCGCGCAGTACCAGGGCGCCTACAAGGTGAGCCAGGGCCTGCTCGATGAGTTCGGCGCCAAGCGCGTGATCGACACGCCGATCACCGAGCACGGCTTTGCCGGCCTCGGCGTCGGCGCGGCGTTCGGCGGACTGAAGCCGATCGTCGAGTTCATGACCTTCAACTTCGCCATGCAGGCGATGGACCAGATCATCAACTCGGCGGCCAAGACGCACTACATGTCGGGCGGCCAGATGACGAATCCGATCGTCTTCCGCGGCCCCAACGGCGCCGCCGCCCGGGTCGGCGCCCAGCATTCGCAGTGCTATGCCAGCTGGTACGCGCATGTCCCGGGCCTGCGCGTGCTGGCGCCGTGGAGCGCCGCCGACGCCAAAGGCCTGCTCAAGGCCGCGATCCGCGATCCCAACCCGGTGATCTTCCTCGAGAACGAGATCCTGTACGGCCAGTCGTTCGACGTGCCTGAGGATCCCGACTTCGTGCTGCCGATCGGCCGCGCCAAGATCGAGCGGCCCGGCAAGGATGTCACCATCACGGCGTTCTCGATCATGGTCGGCAAGGCGCTGGCCGCCGCCGAGGAACTCGCCAAGCAGGGCATCGACGCCGAGGTGATCAACTTGCGCAGCCTGCGCCCGTTCGACACCGAGACCGTCGTCAACTCGGTCAAGAAGACCAACCGCCTGGTCTCGGTCGAGGAGGGCTGGGCGTTCGCCGGCATCGGTTCGGAGCTCGCCGCCCAGATGATGGAGCAGGCCTTCGACTGGCTCGACGCGCCGGTCAAGCGCGTGGCCGGGCTCGACGTGCCGCTACCCTACGCAGCCAACCTCGAAAAGTTGGCCCTGCCGCAGCCCGAGAACATCGTCGAGGCTGCCCGCGAAGTCTGCAATCGCTGACGCGGGACCAAGAGCATGTCGATCAACATCCTGATGCCCGCGCTTTCGCCCACCATGACGGAGGGCAAGCTCGCCAAGTGGCATGTCAAGGAAGGCGATACCGTCAAATCCGGCCAGGTGATCTGCGAGATCGAGACCGACAAGGCGACCATGGAGGTCGAGGCGGTCGACGAAGGCAAGGTCGGCCGCATCGTCGTGGCCGAAGGCACCGAGGGCGTGAAGGTGAATGCTACCATCGCCATCCTGCTGGAGGAGGGCGAGAAGGACGTTCCCAAGGATGCGGCGGCGCCGGCCGCGGCTCCTCCTGCTGCCGCAAAACCTGCACCCGCTGCAGCAGCGCCGGCCGCGGCACCGGCGCCCGCCGCGCCCAAGGCGGCGCCCGCGGCCGCTCCCGCGCCGCAGCCCGCCGCGGCGTCAGGCGGCGCGCGCATCTTCGCCTCGCCGCTCGCCAAGCGCATCGCGGCGGAGAAGGGGCTCGACCTTTCGCGCATCAAGGGCAGCGGGCCGAACGGCCGCATCGTCAAAGCCGACGTCGAATCCGCCAAGCCGGGCGCCGCTCCCGCTGCAGCTCCGGCAGCCGCGCCGGCGCCTCGCGCAGCGCCGCCGGCCGGCGCACAGCCGGTGTTCGTGGCGCCGGGCGACACGCGCGTGCCGCACACGTCGATCCGCAAGGTCATCGCGCGGCGCATGCTCGAGTCCAAGCAGACGGTGCCGCACTTCTACCTGACGGTCGATCTCGAGATCGATGCGCTCCTTGCAGCACGCCAGGCGATCAACGCCGTGGCCGAGAAGCGGGGCAGCAAGGTCTCGGTCAACGACATGATGATCAAGGCCTGCGCCAAGGCGCTGCGCGATCATCCCGAGTGCAATGCCTCGTGGACCGAGGACGAGATGATCCAGTACGGCGCGGTCGACATCTCGGTCGCCGTCGCCACCGACCGCGGCCTCATAACGCCGATCGTGCGCAACGCCGACATGAAGGGGGCGGCGCAGATCGCGACGGAGATGAAGGACCTTGCTGCGCGCGCCAAGACCGGCAAGCTCAGGCTCGACGAGTTCCAGGGCGGCGGCTTCACCATCTCCAACCTCGGCATGTTCGGCATCAACAGCTTCGCAGCCATCATCAACCCGCCGCAGGCCATGATCCTCGCTGTCGGCATGGGCGAGGAGCGGGCCGTGGTGCGGAAGGACCAGGTGGTCGCCCGCAACATGATGAGCTGCACGCTCGCGGTCGATCACCGCGTGGTCGACGGCGCCATGGGCGCGCAGTTCCTGCAAACGCTGCGCGCCTACGTCGAGCAGCCTGCGTCGATGCTGGTCTAGTCCTGGAATCGCAAATGGCCGATACGCGCACCCTGTCATCCCGAGCGAAGCGAGGGACCTTTCCTGCAACCCTAAAGGCCCCTCGCTGCGCTCGGGGTGACAGTTAGGGAGTTCACGATGGCCGAGACGAATTTCGACATCATCATCGTCGGCGGCGGGCCGGGAGGCTATGTCGCCGCCATCCGCGCCGCCCAGCTCGGCATGAAGACCGCCGTCGTCGAGCGCGAGCACATGGGCGGCATCTGTCTCAACTGGGGCTGCATCCCGACCAAGGCGCTGCTGCGCACGTCGGAGGTCTACGGGCTGATCAAGCACGCCGATTCGTTCGGCCTGTCGGTCAAGGACGTCGCCTACGATCCCAAGAAGGTCGTCGAACGCTCGCGCAAGGTGGCGAACCAGCTCAGCAACGGCGTCAAAGGCCTGATGAAGAAGAACAAGATCACGGTGTTCGACGGCACGGCCAAGCTCGACGGCGTCGCCGGCGGCCAGCGCAAGCTTGCCGTGGCGATGAACGACAAGAGCAACCTCGCGCTCACCGCCAAGAACGTGATCCTGGCGACCGGCGCTCGAGCGCGTCAGCTCCCCGGCCTGGAATCCGACGGCAAGCTCGTCTGGACCTACAAGGAAGCGATGGTGCCGCCGGAGTTTCCCAAGTCGCTCCTGGTGATCGGGTCAGGCGCGATCGGCATCGAGTTCGCGAGCTTCTATCGCACCATGGGCGCCGAGGTGACCGTCGCCGAGGTGGTCGACCGCATCCTGCCCGTCGAGGACGAGGAGGTCTCGGCCTTCGCCAAGCGCGTCTTCGAGAAGCAGGGCATGAAGATCCTGGTTGGCGCCACGGTCGGCGGCCTGAAGAAGGGCAAGGACAACGTCACGGCGACCATCACCGCCGGCGGCAAGAGCCAGGAGATCACCGTCGATCGCGTCATCAGCGCCGTCGGCATCGTCGGCAATGTCGAGAACCTGGGGCTGGAAGGCACCAAGGTGAAGGTCGAGAAGACCCATGTCGTCATCGACCAGTGGGGTTTCACGGGCGAGCCCAACGTCTACGCCATCGGCGACGTTGCGGGCCCTCCGTGGCTCGCGCACAAGGCCATGCACGAGGGCGTGCTGGTGGTCGAGAAGATCGCCGGCGTGAAGGGCGTCCACCCGATGAAGACCGAGAACATCCCGGGCTGCACCTACTGCCAGCCGCAGGTCGCCAGCATCGGCCTCACCGAGGCAGCAGCCAAGGCCAAGGGCCTGCAGCTCAAGGTCGGCAAGTTCCCCTTCATCGGCAACGGCAAGGCGATCGCCTTGGGCGAGCCCGAAGGCTTCATCAAGACCATCTTCGACGCCAAGACCGGCGAGCTTTTAGGCGCCCACATGATCGGCGCCGAGGTGACCGAGCTGATCCAGGGCTACAGCGTCGCCAAGACGCTGGAGACCACCGAGGCCGAGCTGATGGCCACGGTGTTCCCGCATCCCACCCTGTCGGAAATGATGCACGAGTCGGTACTGGCGGCGTACGGGCGAACCCTCCATATCTAGGCCGTCATGGACGGAACCCGCAACGACCTGGGCGACAAGCTTCCGCTGAGCCGCGCCGAGCGCCATCCCGAGAAGGCGCACCGGCCGGACAATCCGATCCGGCGCAAGCCGGAATGGATCAGGGTGCGTGCGCCGAATTCACCGGAATATGCCGAGACCAAGCGCCTGATGCGCCAATACGGTCTCGCCACGGTGTGCGAGGAGGCGGCCTGCCCCAACATCGGCGAGTGCTGGAAGCAGAAGCACGCCACCTTCATGATCATGGGCGACACCTGCACGCGCGCCTGCGCCTTCTGCAACGTCGCCACCGGCAAGCCCGGCGCCCTCAATCCGCATGAGCCGGCCAACATCGCCGAAGCCGTCGGCAAGCTCGGCCTTGGCCACGTCGTTGTGACTTCGGTGGATCGCGATGACCTCGATGACGGTGGGGCAGGGCACTTCGCGGCGGTCATCACGGCGCTGCATCAGCAGGCACCCAACACGACGGTCGAGGTGCTGACGCCGGACTTCCTGCGCAAAGAAGGCGCGATCGAGACCGTGGTCACCGCGCGTCCGGACGTGTTCAACCACAATCTCGAGACCGTGCCGCGGCTCTATCCGACAATCCGTCCCGGCGCACGCTACTTCACCTCGCTCAGGCTCCTGTCGAAGGTGAAGGAGTTCGATCGTTCGATGTTCACCAAGTCCGGCCTGATGGTCGGCCTGGGTGAGACGCGCGAGGAGATCCTGCAGGTGATGGACGATTTGCGCGCTGCCGACGTCGACTTCCTCACCGTCGGCCAATACCTGCAGCCGACGCCCAAGCATGCGCCGATCGACCGCTTCTGGACGCCAGCCGAGTTCGGCGAGCTGGCGACGCTCGCTCGCGCCAAGGGCTTCCTGATGGTGTCGGCCTCGCCGCTCACGCGGTCGAGCTATCACGCCGGCGACGATTTCGCCCGACTGCGCGCCGCCCGCGCTGCCCAGTCGTCTTGAGCTCGTCCGCTTGAGCGTTACCCGTCATACCGAGCGACGCGTCGTCGCCTACACGCCCATGCAGCTCTTCGAGCTGGTGGCCGACGTGCCGCGCTATCCTGAGTTCCTGCCGTGGTGCCATGCCGGCCGCATCCGCCGGCGCGAGGGACCCAACGTGCAGATCGCCGAACTCGCGATCGGCTTCGGTCCGTTCCACGAGAAGTTCGCCTCGCGAATCGTGCTGGCGCCCGACGCGCCGGGCGGCCCGCGCATCGACACGACCGGCATCGAAGGGCCATTCCGCCGGCTGGTCAGCCGCTGGACCTTCCAGCCGCATCCCAACGGCTGCCTGATCGACTTCGAACTGGAGTTCGACTTCCGCTCGCTGCTGCTGCAGCAGACCGTGCGCCTGCTGTTCGCCGAGGCGGTGAAGCGCATGGTCACCGCCTTCGAGGCGCGGGCGAGGGACCTCTACGGCAAACCTACCGCTCGGCCAGCGACGCCAGTATCGTCAACGCGGTGATCGTGGCCACGCGGCGAATGGCATCGCGGTCGCCCGGAAAGACGTGACGCTCGGCGACGATGTCATGGCCGGTGCGGGCGCCGCCAAAGTGGACGAGGCCAACCGGCTTTTCAGGCGTGCCGCCGCCCGGACCGGCGACGCCGGTGATCGATACCGCAAGATCGACGCCTGAGCGGGCGAGCGCACCCACCGCCATCGCGCGCGCCACGGGCTCGCTCACCGCGCCGTGGCCCATCAGGGCATCCCACGGCACGCCCAGCATCTCGCGCTTGGCCTCGTTGGCATAGGTCACATAGGCGCGCTCGACGACGTCCGAGGAACCCGCGATCGCCGTCAGCGTCGCGGCGACAAGCCCGCCCGTGCAGGACTCGGCGGTGACGAGCTTCAGTCCGCGCTTGCGGCAGGCATACAGCACGCGCTCGGCGGCATCCCTCATCTCATGATCGAACATCTCGGCACCCACCACTTCATCAACGCCCGTACCACGCTCCCACCACCTCTACTTCCTCGGCACCTCTACCGTCGCCACCGCTTGCGCGGCAATGCCCTCGCGGCGGCCGGTGAAGCCCAACCCTTCCGTCGTCGTCGCCTTCACGCTCACTCTGTCACGCTCGATGCCGGCGATGCGAGCGATGCTTGTGACCATGGCTTCGCGATGCGGGCCGATGCGCGGTGCCTCGCACACCAGCGTCAGGTCGAGGTGGACGATGCGGCCGCCGGCGGTGGCTAAAAGATCGACGGCGTGGCGCAGGAAGCGGTCGGATGAGGCGCCGCGCCATTGCGGATCGGACGGCGGGAAATGCTTGCCGATGTCGCCGGCGCCGATCGTGCCCAGCAGCGCATCGGTCAGCGCATGCAAGGCGACGTCGGCGTCGGAGTGGCCGGCCAGCGCCTGGCTGTGCGGGATCGCGACGCCACCCAACATCACCTGGCTGCCGGCGGCGAAGCCATGCACGTCGAAACCGAAGGCGGTGCGCGTTTCCATTGCTGAGACCATGTCGTCCGTCGTGGTGATCTTGCGGTTGTCGTCGTGGCCCTCGACCATGATGACGCGCAGGCCGGCGCGTTCGGCGACCGCGGCATCGTCGGTGAGGGCGGTCGCCTCGTGCGCGGCGAGGGATGCCGCGGCACGGTGCGCGGCGAGCAGCACGGCGAAGCGGAAGATCTGGGGCGTCTGGACCCGCCAGAGCCCGGTGCGCGACACCGTGCCGGCAAGCAGGCCGGCCTCGTCGACCTTCTTCAGCGTGTCGGCAACCGGCACGCCCAGCACGGCGCCGTCGATGCCGGGGCGCAGGGCTTCCAGGCAGCCAATGATGTCGGACACCCGCACGTAGGGCCGGGCGGCATCGTGGATGGCCACCAGGTCGGGGGCCTGGGCGGCCAGGGCTTCCAGCCCGTTCAAGACCGATTGTTGCCGGCTGAGCCCCCCGGCGACCGGCGGCGGGAGGTCCATCCCTTCAACTGCCGCCCGATAGAGGTCTTCGTCGCCCGAGGCGACGACGACCTGGATCCGGTCAATCCCCGGGGTCGCCTGGAATACGCCCAGGGTGCGTCGCAGGACGGGCTGCCCGGCCAAAGCGGCATATTGTTTGGGCAGGGGGCCTCCGAAGCGGCTCCCCCGGCCTCCGGCGACGATCAGGGCGGTGCAGGTTGGCACGGCCGGCTAGATAACATCGACCCAGCAACTGCGCACTTGGGACCGCTTGCGCACCCCGCCCGGACCCGCTATTGCTCGCCCAATTATTGTGCACTGCACAAGATGCCTATAATCTGATCAGTAGTCATGGATTGCACACCGCGTCTCCAGCCTGTCGACATCGGTCCTGTCCGGATCGACGACCCCGTCATCCTGGCGCCCATGTCGGGCGTCACTGACATGCCGTTCCGCCAGATGGTGAAGCGGGGCGGGGCGGGACTCGTCGTGTCCGAGATGATCGCCTCGGCCGCGATGGTGCGTGAGAACCGCAAGACACTCTTGATGGCGAAAAACTCGCCGGAAGAGTTTCCGATGTCGGTGCAGCTCGCGGGCTGCGAGCCCGAGGTCATGGCCGATGCAGCGAAGCTGAACGAGGACCGTGGCGCCGCCATCATCGACATCAACTTCGGCTGCCCGGTGAAGAAGGTCGTGAACGGCCATGCCGGCTCGTCGCTGATGCGCGACGAGGTCCATGCCGCGAAGATCCTCGAAGCCACCGTCAAGGCAGTGAAGCTGCCGGTGACCTTGAAGATGCGCACGGGCTGGGATTCGAACAACCGCAACGCGCCCAACCTCGCGCGCATCGCCGAACAGTGCGGCATCAAGCTGCTGACCGTGCACGGCCGCACGCGCTGCCAGTTCTACGACGGCCACGCCGACTGGGCGTTCGTCGCCAATGTGAAGGCGGCAACAAAGCTGCCGGTGATCGTCAACGGCGATATCAACACGCTCGACGATGTCGACACCGCCTTGGAACAGTCGGGCGCCGACGGCGTGATGATCGGACGTGGCGCCTATGGCCGGCCGTGGTTCCTGAACCAGGCGATCCACTATCTGCGCACCGGTGAGCGTCTTCCCGATCCGTCGCTCGCCGAGCAGTACGCGACCGTGCGCGCGCACTTCGAGGCCATGCTGTCGCACTACGGCCCGGAGACAGGCGTGCGCATGGCCCGCAAGCATATGGGCTGGTATTCCAAGGGCCTGCCGGCCTCGGCCGAGTTCCGCGCCGCCGTGAACCGCGAGACCGAGCCCGCCAAGGTGCGCGCCATGCTGGCCGCGTTCTTCCTGCCCAACCTCGAGCGGCAGGCTGCCTAGGATGGCGGTGCAGCCCCTCAAGCGCGCGACCGTGACCAGCGACCAGTTCCCGGCGGCGCTCCTCGATTCACTGTCGGAGGCGATCGTCGTCGTCGATGCGCGCGGGCTGATCCACTACGCCAACCTGTCGGCCGAGCAGTTCTTCGGCGTCGGCCGCACGCGTCTGGTCGGCCATCCGCTCGACGAGTTCGTGCCCGAGGACACGCCGCTCTTCTCCCTGCTCGAGCAGGTGCTGACGACGGGCGGCGCCGTCGCCGAGAACGGCGTGACCCTGGCCTCGCCGCGCATCGGCAACCGGTTCTGCGCGCTGCGCCTTTCACCGATCGCGGACAGTGACGGCCTGGTCGCGGTCTCGCTTGTCGAGCAGACCATCGCCCGCAACATCGACCGCCAGATGTCGCATCGCAGCGCCGCCCGCTCGGTGAGCGCGCTCGCCGCCATGCTGGCGCACGAGGTGAAGAATCCATTGTCGGGCATCCGCGGCGCCGCCCAGCTGCTCGAACAGTCGGTGCCCGATTCCGAGCGCGAGCTGACCGGCCTGATCTGCGAGGAGACCGACCGTATCGTCGCCCTGGTCGACCGCATGGAGGCTTTCGCCGACGGCCGGCCGATCGATCGCAGCCCGATCAACATCCATCAGGTGCTGAACCACGTGCTGCGCATTTCCCAGAACGGCTTCGGCAAGGGCGTGCGCTTCGTCGAGACCTACGATCCCTCGCTGCCCGACGTGCATGGCGACCGCGACCAGCTCATCCAGGTGTTTTTGAACCTGGTGAAGAACGCCTGCGAGGTGCCGGGCGACGCCGAACGCGAGATCGAGTTGTCCACAGCCTACCGCCATGGGCTGCGCCTGGCCGTCCCCGGCCAGCAGGCCAAGGTCAACCTGCCCCTGGTGGTCTCGGTCCGCGACAATGGCCGCGGGGTGTCCGAGGAGATCCGCGCCCACCTGTTTGACGCCTTCGTCACCAACAAGCCGACCGGAACTGGCCTGGGTCTTGCCTTGGTAGCGAAGATCATCAACGACCACGGCGGGGCCATCGAATTCGAAAGCGAGCCCGGCCGCACGACTTTTAGGGTTATGTTGCCGCTGCAATCGCTTCAGGCCGCTCAATGAGCAGCTCCACGACGATCCTGGTCGCCGACGACGACCGGGCGATCCGTACCGTCCTGCACCAGGCGCTGGGCCGCCAGGGCCACAATGTCCGTAGCACAGGGGCTGCATCGACCCTGTGGCAATGGGTCCAGGAGGGCGAGGGGCAGCTGGTCATCACCGACGTGGTGATGCCCGATGAGAACGGGCTCGACCTGGTGCCGCGCATCCGCAAGCTCCGGCCGGACCTTCGCATCATCGTCATGAGCGCCCAGTCGACGCTGCTCACCGCCGTACGCGCGACCGAGCGCGGCGCCTTCGAATACCTGCCCAAGCCGTTCGACCTGAACGAGCTGATCTCGGTGGTGAACCGCGCGCTGTCGGCGCCGGCCACGCCGATGCAGCGTGCCACCCAGCCGCCGCAGGAGGGCGAGCGCTTGCCGCTGATCGGCCGCTCGCCGGCGATGCAGGAGATCTACCGCGCACTGGCCCGCCTGATGTCGACCGACCTCACGGTCATGGTCACGGGCGAATCGGGCGCCGGCAAGGAGCTGGTGGCGCGCGCGCTGCACGACTACGGCAAGCGCCGCAAGGGGCCGTTCGTGGCGCTGAACATGGCGGCGATCCCGCGCGAGCTGATCGAGAGCGAGCTGTTCGGGCATGAGCGCGGCGCCTTCACCGGCGCGGTCCAGCGTTCGGCCGGCAAGTTCGAGCAGGCTTCCGGCGGCACGCTGTTCCTCGACGAGATCGGCGACATGCCGCCCGAAGCGCAGACGCGCCTGCTGCGCGTGCTGCAGGAAGGCGAGTACACCACCGTCGGCGGCCGCACGCCGATCAAGGCGAATGTGCGCATCGTCGCCGCCACGCATCGCGACCTGCGGCGCCTGATCCAGCAGGGACTGTTCCGCGAGGATTTGTTCTATCGCCTGAACGTCGTGCCGATCCGCCTGCCGCCGCTGCGCGAGCGGCTCGACGATATCCCCGAGCTCGCCAACCATTATCTGCAGGCGGCAACGGCCGACGGCCTGCCGGCCAAGGTCTTGTCGCCCGAGGCGATGGCGCGGCTGAAGCAGCATCGCTGGCCGGGCAACGTGCGCGAGCTGGTCAACCTGGTGCGCCGCCTGTCGGCGCTCTACTCGGAAGAGGTGATTGGCGTCGAGACGATCGAGGCTGAGCTGGCCGACGCCATGTCGGCGATCGAGCCGGAGCCTGCTGTGGGCGATTCCGTCGGCGCCGACGTGTCGCTCGGCGACGCCGTCGATCGCCATCTGCAGGCCTTGTTCGCCGCCCACGGCGATCGCCTGCCGCCGGATGGCATGTACGATCGTGTCATTTCCGAGGTCGAGCGGCCGCTCCTGTCCCTGGCCCTTGGGGCAACGCGCGGGAATCAGTTGCGCGCAGCCCGCCTGTTGGGGCTCAATCGCAATACGTTGCGCAAAAAGATCAAGGACCTCGACGTCCCGGTGGTACGTACGCCGCAGGTCCGCCGAGGCGGGTGAACGAGTGACAGCTGCGCTGGGCGTTTCACGCTTGGGCGATACGATAACGGTGGTGGCCCGCCGGCTAGGCGGCCGTGCCGCCGCCGTGTCGCTGGCCGTGCTCGCGATGCTCGCCGGCGCGGCCACCTATGCTTGGCTGGCGGGGTTTGTTCCCACCGCGCTCAACACGCGTGGCTGGATCACCGGCCTGTTGGTCGCCGACCTGGTGATCGCCGTGGCGCTGGTGGCGCTCTTGGCCGTGCGCCTGACCCAGCTCTGGCTCGACCGGCGGCGAGGTGCTGCGGGCTCGCGCCTGCACATGCGGCTGGTGCTGGTGTGCAGCCTGTTCACCATCACGCCGACGCTGATCGTGACCATCATCCTGTCGTTGCTGGTGATCAATCTCACCGACTTCGTGGTCAAGCCGGCCCAGGCCTCGTACGAGGCGGCGCGGGCGATCGGTGAGCCGGTGCGGCGCGCCCGTGAAGAGGAGATCCTGCGCGACATCGGCGCCATCTCGTCCTCGTTGCAGGCGATGGGGGTCGAAGCCGTGCGCGACAAGCAGGCAACCAGCCGCCTGCTGGAGCGCCTGATCGACGGCCGGCCGATCGTCGAAGCGATGGTGATCGATGGCGACAAAGGTGTGCTGGCCCGTGCATTGGCACCGAATGCCACCGGCCTGAAGGACCCCATGCCGACGGCCCAGGCCATGTGGCGCGCCGTCAACCAGAATGGGCCGGTCGAGATCGAGGCGCCCGACGGCGCCTACTTCCTCATGCTGCTCTTCGTCGACGAGCCGCTGTTCCTGGTCACCGGCCATTCCGTCGACCTGCGCGTCGTCGACTACATCAAGAGCATCGAGTTCGCGGGCTCGTTCTACAAGCAGATCGAGCAGGCGATGCAGCGCAGCCAGCTCCTGATCTTCGTGATCTGCGGCGCCATCGCGCTCCTGATGCTGCTGGCCGCCGTGTGGCTTGCCATCCTGTTCGCCTCGCGCCTGACCGAGCCGATCGGCGGCCTGATGGCCGCAGCCGAGCGGGTGAGGGGCGGCGATCTCGCGGCGCGTGTCGAAGAGGGACCGCTCAACGACGAGCTCGGCCAGCTCAGCCGATCGTTCAACCGCATGGCGAGTCAGATCGAGCAGCAGCGCGGCGACCTCATAGACGCCAACAAGGAGCTCGACACCAGGCGCCGACTGACCGACGCGGTGCTGGCCGGCGTCTCGGCCGGCGTGCTGAGCGTCGACAGCACGGGCATCATCAGCCGCACCAATCGCTCGGCGCTCGAGCTGCTGGCGCTGCCCGAGGACGGCGTCGTCGAGCGGCCATTGATCGCCGTGATGCCGGAGCTGGCGCCGCTGGTCGAGCAGGCGGCCGAGCGGCCCGACCGGCTGACGCAAGGCCAGGTCGAGATCGTGCAGGGAGGCACGCGGCGCATCCTCCTGGTGCGCATCAGTGCGGCGTCGGATGCGGGCTCGGTCGTCACCTTCGACGACGTCACCGACCTGATGTCGGCGCAGCGCATGGCGGCATGGGGCGATGTGGCGCGCCGCATCGCGCACGAGATCAAGAATCCGCTGACCCCGATCCAGCTGTCGGCCGAGCGGCTGAAGCGACGCTACCTCAAGCAGATCAAGGAAGACCCCGAGACCTTCTCGATCTGCACCGACACCATCATCCGCCAGGTCGGCGATATCGGCCGCATGGTCGACGAGTTCTCCTCGTTCGCCCGCATGCCGCGGCCGACGGTGAAGCCCGAGGACGCCAAGGAGCTTTGCCAGCAGTCGCTGTTCCTGCAGCGCCAGGGCAATCCCGACATCCGTTACGTCTCGACCCTGCCCGATCATCCGGTGCCGCTGATGTGCGACCGCCGTCAGGTCTCCCAGGTCCTCACCAACATCCTCAAGAACTCAGCCGAGGCGATCGAGGGCAGGGAGGCGGCGCCCGGCCAGACCCTGCCGCCGGGCGAGATCACGCTGTCGCTGCGCGATGATGACGCAACGGTGCGCGTCATCGTCGACGACAACGGCAAGGGGCTGCCCAAGGAAGGCCGCGAGCGGCTGACCGAGCCCTATATGACCACGCGCAGCAAGGGCACCGGGCTTGGTCTCGCGATCGTAAAGAAGATCATGGAAGATCATGGCGGCTATCTCGCCCTGGATGACCGCGAGGGTGGCGGGGCGCGTATCAGTCTGGTATTCCGGCGGGACGCGAAGGAAATCGCGTCGGTACGTTCGCACGCAACGGCCGCACAATGATCCGCACGTAACATCGCGGACTGTTTGAAGAGTCATGGGCCACGATATTCTCATCGTCGACGACGAGCGCGACATCTGCACGCTGATCGCGGGCATTCTGGAAGACGAGGGCAACACCGCCCGTCGCGCCCACAACAGCACCGAGGCCATCGACGCCGTGCGCCACCGCCGGCCGGCGCTGGTGATCCTCGACGTCTGGCTGCAGGGCAGCGAGCTCGACGGGCTGCAGCTGCTCGAAGTCATCCGCCGCGAGGAGCCGCCGGTACCGGTGGTGATGATCTCGGGCCACGGCACGATCGACACCGCGGTGTCGGCGATCAAGACCGGCGCCTACGATTTCATCGAGAAGCCGTTCAAGGCCGACCGCCTGCTGCTGGTGGTCGACCGCGCCATCGAAGCCGATCGCCTGCGACGCGAGAACGTCGCCTTGCGCCGGCGCGCCGGCGGCGAGGTGACGTTCGTCGGCTCGTCAGGGGCGGCAGCCAACGTCCGCGCCCAGCTCGACCGCGTGGCGCCGACCGGCAGCCGCGTGCTGATCACCGGTCCCTCGGGCGCCGGCAAGGAGACCGTGGCGAGGCTGATCCACCAGGGCTCCAAGCGGGCCGACGGTCCGTTCGTCATCGTGAACTGCTCGGCCATGCCGGCGGAGCGGCTGGAGCTGGAACTGTTCGGCACCGACGGCGAAAGCGGCGCCGATGCGCTGCGCGTCTCCGGCGCCTTCGAGATGGCGCATGGCGGCACCTTGCTCCTGAAGGAGGTCGCCGACCTGCCGGTGCCGTTGCAGAGCCGGCTGGCGCGCGTGCTGCAGGAGCAGTCCTTCACCCGCGACGGGGGCACGACAAAGGTCGAGGTCGATGTCCGCGTGCTCGCTTCGACGGCGCGCACCCTGCAGGACGAGATCGCGTCGGGCAGCTTCCGGGAGGAGCTTTTCCATCGCTTGAACGTCGTCGCCCTGCGCGTGCCGCCGCTCAGCGAGCGCCGCGAGGACATTCCCGAAGTCGCCAACGACCTCTTGCAGCGCGTCGCCGACGCTACCGGCCTCCCGGCGCGGCCGATCGGCGAGGACACGCTGGCCGCCCTGCAGGGCCACGACTGGCCGGGCAACGTGCGCCAGCTGCGCAACGTCATCGAGCGGCTCCTGATCCTGGCGCCGTCCGGCGGCGGGCCGATCCGCGCCGATGCGCTGCCCAACGACGTCAGCGAGGACGCGCCCTCGGTGCTGCGCTGGGAGAAGGGCGGCGAGATCATGCAGCTGCCGCTGCGCGACGCGCGCGAGGTGTTCGAGCGCGAGTACCTGCTGGCGCAGGTGACGCGCTTCGGCGGCAACATCTCGCGCACCGCGACCTTCGTCGGCATGGAGCGTTCGGCACTGCATCGCAAGTTGAAATCGCTCGGCCTGCACGGCGGAGCCGCAGAGAATGGCGGCGAGGCCGCGACTGAGACCCGAGGAGCCTGAAGAGATGGCGCGTTATGCCTACGTCAATGGACGCTATGTCGATCACCGAGAGGCGAGCGTGCACGTCGAGGACCGCGGCTATCAATTGGCCGACGGCGTCTACGAGGTCGTGGGCGTGCGCGACGGCAAGCTCATCGACGAGAAGCTGCACATCGACCGGCTCGGCCGCTCGCTGGGCGAGCTGCGCATCGCCTGGCCGGTGGCGCGGCCGACCTTGGGGTTCATCATGCGCGAACTGATGCGCCGCAACCGCCTGCGCGACGGGCTGGTCTACATGCAGGTGACGCGCGGCGTGGCGCGACGCGATCATGCCTTTCCAACCAAGCCGGTGAAGCCCGCGCTGGTGCTCACGACCAAGAACAGCAGGCGCGCCGACGCCGATCCCGGTCCCGGAATCGCGGTGAAGAGCCATCCCGACATCCGCTGGCAGCGTTGCGACATCAAGACCGTGGCGTTGCTGCCCAACGTGCTCGCCAAGCAGGCGGCGCGGGAAAGCGGCGCCTACGAAGCATGGCTGATCGACGGCAAGGGCAACGTCACCGAAGGCGCCTCGACCAATGCCTGGATCGTCACCAAGGCGGGCGAGCTGGTCACGCGCGCCACCGACAACGCCATCCTGGCCGGCATCACGCGCCACACCTTGAAGGTGCTGGCCGGTGACCTGCAGCTGAAGCTGGTCGAGCGGCCCTTCACCTTGGCCGAGGCCAAGGATGCAAAGGAGGCCTTCATCACCAGCGCCACCTCGTTCGTGACGCCGGTGGTCAGGATCGACGGCGACGTCGTGGGCGACGGCAAGGTCGGCCCGACGGCGCGGCGGCTGCGCGAGGAATATGTGCGCTTCGCGGCCGACGGCGAGGCGGTTACGTGAGCCCACCGGCCACGCTCAAACCGCCACGCGCCATCCTGTTCGATTGGGACAACACGCTGGTCGATACCTGGCCGACCATCGTCGAGTGCTATCACGATACCTTCACGGCACTCGGCCAGACGCCGTGGACGGCGCAAGAGGTGCGCGATCGCGCGCACGGCTCGCTGCGCGACGCCTTTCCAGTATTGTTCGGCCCGCGCGCAGGCGAAGCCGAAAAAATCTTCTACGAGACCTTCCATCGCATCCATCTCCAGCGCCTGACGCCGCTGCCGGGAGCGGAGGAGCTATTGGCCCGCTGCAACGATCTCGGCTTCTACGTCGCGGTGGTGAGCAACAAGGTCGGCGACAATCTTCGGGCCGAGCTCGCCCATCTCGGCTGGGAGCGTTGGATCAAGCGCGCGGTGGGCGCGCGCGACTGCCTGCGCGACAAACCCGCACCCGATCCCATCTTCAAGGCTCTCGACGGCACGGGAATTGCCCCGGACGAGACGGTCTGGATGGTCGGCGACACCCCGGCGGACCTGAAGTGCGCCCATGCGGCCGGCTGTCTGCCGGTCCTGGTGGGCGGCGCCGAGGAGCTGACGGGACTGCTGCTGGACCATCCGCCGCGGCTTAGAGCACGGAATTGTAATCACCTGGTGGCATTGCTTTGACCTGATCACCCCCTATATTTGAGGTTAACTCGGTAGCGGGTAGAGACCCGCGCCTTTCCAACGGCTGCCCAAAAAGCAGCCGACGCCCAGCAAGAGGCCAAGAACATGAGTGAAAAAGCACAGAACGTTCAGGACGTCTTCCTGAACCACCTGCGCAAGAACAAGACACCCGTCACGATCTTCCTAGTGAACGGCGTGAAACTGCAGGGGATCGTTACCTGGTTCGACAATTTCTCGGTGCTGCTGCGCCGCGACGGCCATTCGCAGCTTGTCTACAAGCATGCGATCTCGACCATCATGCCGGTCACGCCGGTGCAGCTGTTCGACGGCGACAAGGCCGACGCAGCGGGTTGATTTGAGCGAAAACCACGAGCTGAACGGACACCAGAGGCGCAAGCGCAAGACCGAGGACACCGTCCGACCGAGGACGGTGGCGGCTGTGCTGTCGCCCTATGCACCGGGAGTGCACCGCGAGGAGCGTGATCGCGACGCCAAGCTCGAGGAGGCGGTCGGCTTGGCCCGCGCCATCGATCTCGATGTGCGCCTGGCCGAGACCGTGCCGTTGCGCCGGGTCACACCCGCCACGCTGATCGGCAAGGGCGTGGTCGAGCGCGTGAAGGACAATGTGAAGGAGCAGGGGATCGGGCTGGTCGTCGTCGACGATCGGCTGACGCCCGTGCAGCAGCGCAATCTCGAGAAGGCGCTGGAGGCCAAGGTCATCGACCGCACTGGCCTCATCCTCGAAATCTTCGGCGCGCGCGCCCGCACGCATGAAGGCCGCCTGCAGGTGGAACTGGCGGCTCTCGACTATCAACGCGGTCGCCTGGTGCGGTCATGGACCCACTTGGAACGCCAGCGCGGCGGCTTCGGCTTCCTGGGCGGCCCCGGCGAATCGCAGATCGAGATCGACCGCCGCCTGATCGGCGAGCGCATCGTGCGCATCAAGCGTGACCTCGAAGGCGTGCGCCGCACGCGCGCCGTCAACCGCGCCGGCCGGCGCAAGGCGCGCCTGCCGACGGTGGCGCTGGTGGGCTACACCAATGCCGGCAAGTCGACGCTGTTCAATCGGCTGAGCGGCGCTGCCGTGATGGCCAAGGACCTGTTGTTCGCCACGCTCGATCCCACCATGCGGTCGATCAAGCTGCCCAACGGCAAGCCCTGCGTGATCTCCGACACGGTCGGCTTCGTCTCCGACCTGCCGACCCACCTGGTCGAGGCCTTCCGTGCCACGCTCGAGGAGGTGCTCGAGGCCGACCTGATCGTGCATGTCCGCGACATCGCCCATCCCGACAGCGAGCAGCAAAAGGCCGACGTCGAGGCCGTGCTGCACGACCTCGGCGTGATCGAGGAAGGGGGAGGGCGGATGATCATCGAGGCGCTGAACAAGATCGACATGCTGCCGGCCGATGTTCGGCGCCGGCTGGAGACGCGATCCCATACCGGCGCGGAGCGGGCGCGGCAGTATCCGGTCTCGGCCGCGACCGGGGAGGGCGTCGACCAGCTTCTGGAGGCGATCGGCGGCCTGCTTGGCCGCGCCGGCGAGGCGCGCGAGGTCGAGGTTCCGCTTTCAGACGGCGCCACGATTGCCTGGCTCTACCGCCATGGCGAGGTCAGAAGCCGCCATGACGACGGCGAGACCGCGCGACTGACGGTCGCGCTCGATGCGGCCGCTTCGGCGCAATTCGAACGCAGGTTGACTGCGGGACGCTGAGCCACAGCTGTCACCCCGAGCGAAGCGAGGGCCTTTCGGGCAACAGGAAGTTCCCTTGCTTCGCTCGGGATGACAATGCGGCTGGCGCGTTGACACTGGGCTTCCCAGATACCTATAAGCGCCCAGTCCAGACGAAGGAAAGACCATGAAATTCAAGCCGTTGCACGATCGGCTGCTGCTGAAGCCGTTGTCCGCCGAGACCAAGACCAAGGCCGGAATCATCATTCCCGACACTGCCCAGGAGAAGCCCATGCAGGGCGAGGTCGTGGCGGTCGGCAAGGGCAAGCGGCTGGAGGACGGCCGCCTGCAGTCGCTCGACGTCAAGGTCGGCGACAAGGTGATCTACGGCAAGTGGTCGGGCACCGAGGTCAAGCTCGGCGGCGTCGAGCACGTGATCCTGAAGGAAGAGGACCTGTTCGGCATCGTCGGCTGACGCCATGCTGGGCTCTGCCGATGCGGAGCGTGTCGCCGAACTGATGCGTGAGACGGCAGCGACCGAGCTGCTGCCGCGCTTCCGCTCGCTCGCCAAGGAAGACATCCGGCTCAAGCGGCCGGGTGACTTCGTCACCGTGGCCGACGTCGCGGCCGAGCAGCGGCTGGCCTCCGGGCTGGCCAAGATCCTGCCCGGCGTGCCGATCGTGGGCGAGGAATCGGTCGAGGCCGATCCCGGCCTCGTCGACCTGATCAAGCGGCCAGGCGAAAGCTGTTGGGTGGTCGATCCCCTCGACGGCACGGCCAACTTCGCGAGCGGCAAGGACCGCTTCGCAATCATCGTCTGCCTGGTGCGCGACACCGCGGCGGTGGGCGGCTGGATCCTCGACCTGCCGACCGGGCGGATGGCGATGGCGCTTAGGGGCGAGGGGGCCATCCTCGACGGTGCGCCGGTCAGGCGGCCGAAGCCGGTCCGGCCGCCGATCGGCTTCGTCGGCTACAAGATCAAGAAGGAGTTCGACCGCCAGCTGCCGCCTGCCAAGCGGCGAACCTTGGGTCGCGTCTCGACCCTGAACTGCGCCGGGGCGGAGTACCACGAGATCCTGGCCGGCCGCGCGGACTTCAACCTCTATCGCATGACCAAGCCGTGGGACCACGCGGCCGGCACATTGATGATCGCGGAGGCGGGCGGCGAGGCCCAGCGCTTCGACGGCAGGCCCTATGAGGCGGCCCAGCCGATCAACAGTGGGCTGATCACGGCGATCCATCCCCAGACCCTTGCCCAGGTGCGCTCCCTGTTCGAAGCGGTCCGCATGCCGCTGCTGGCGGGGCTGCCGAAGGTCTGACGCACGGCGGCGGCTTCAACACAATTGTCATCCCGAGCGTAGCGAGGGACCTTTGAGGTC
>Ga0081539_10000986_pt1 | contig 53039 bp, 48 predicted proteins | sample TabmetS4T2R2_FD_71023 | JGI IMG/M metagenome (GOLD analysis project Ga0081539, IMG submission 71023) | Tabebuia heterophylla rhizosphere microbial communities from the University of Puerto Rico - S4T2R2 | ecosystem: Host-associated > Plants > Roots > Rhizosphere ... | reverse complement strand
CCCGTACTGCGGGCTTGACCTCGGCAAGAGAAGACTCACTCGCAGTGTCAAGACCATCAGTGAGGATAACCAAGGCTTTCTTCTGACAATGTCCCTTTTGAATCTTTCTGAGGCCATCAAGTATCGCGTCATACAGCGCTGTCCGTCCGCTGGGTTGAAGTTGCGCTGTAGCTTGCAGCACAAGCGCCCGGCTATCGGTGAAGTCCTGTAACAACAGCAGCTTGGAGTTGAATGCGGTCAAAAACACTTCATCGCGCGACTGGATAGTATCAGCCAGGAGCCGCAAGGCTTGACGAGCACGGCCCACCTTGTTGAGCATGCTTTCACTCATGTCGACGACAAGCCCCAAACTGATAGGTTCATTCTGGCCAGTATTGAAATAGGTAAGAGGTTGCGGCAGGTCCTCTTCGTAGACAACAAAGTCTTCTGGTCGCAAATTGGTAATATAGTGACCATCTTGGTCAGTCACCGTCACTGTGAGTACTTGATTTGGTCGGGCTGATGGTGGCTGCGCGACAGCCGGAGGAAGGGCTGGTTGTGGAGCTGGCGGGATAGACACTTCTTGTTGTGCCGGCGACGGCACGGTTGCTTGCGGTTGTGCAGGGATTTCCAAGGTCTGTTTCCCGCTTGGTGTTCCCGAGGGTTGTGGGAAAGGAGTTGCTGGGGGTGTTTGCCGGGAGGATTTTCGCGTAGGGGCTTGCGGTGTCGGCCGCGGACCTTGCCAGCTATCATTTGTAGCGTTGGTACCTTGAGCACTCACAGTGGTTACGCAGAAGAGGGAAATCAAACAGAGAACAAAGAGGCCAGCATAATAGTGTAGCTTCATGCAATCCGTTCCGCTTTTTGTTCTCTGCTAACAAAGAAATCTGTCCTATACAAGATCGGTGGCTGGGACGGAGGGGACGTCCCAGCCATGCGTGCATCGAGCAGGAGGGAACAATGGTCATACGTCTATTTGTCTTCCATCATTCCGCGCATCTGGTCGTGCAGCGCTTTCATCTTCGCGTGCAGTTCTGACGCTTTGGCGAGCTGTTCTGGAGTGAGTACATTATGTATCTCGACTGCAACTTGTAGCCCTTCATCCATCAGTTGTCCACGAAGTTTACTGATTTCCGTTGTGTCAAGGTCACTAGTCGTTAATGGTTTTGGTGTCGAGGTAAAGAGCTTCTCGGCTAGTCCATCATGCGCAGTTTCCATCTGGGAAAAGAGACTTTGAAATTTCGCTCTGTGGTTGGCCAGGATTGTGTCTACTTGTGTTTGCTGGTCGCTTGTTAGGTCGAGCTTCTTGAGCATAAACGGAAGCATCATGCCTGGGCCACCCATTCCTCCCGGTCCGCCGCCCCAATGTCTATGACCTTGGGTAAAACCAGGAACTGCCAATAGACCCAACAAGGCAACACTGCTCAAAACAACGAGAACCTTTTTCATAGGATACCTCCATGCTAAATTTCTGAGTGCTGAGATTATCCTCCAATGAAGAGGGGAAACGAATGAACTCCACAACTAAGCGATGAGGGCGATACCTCCTGCTCACACGGCCATTCGCCATCAAGCGCGGCTTGGACATACGTCTCATCCGATACCGGCGTTGGGAGAACGTCGGCGGGTAGGGCGTCATTCGCAAACAACGCCGGCACAACTGTGGTCTCGACAAATCTCACCGCATCCACCGGCGAGATTGTGGCGGTCGCTTCCAGCAAAGGTATTTGACTCCAATGTGTACTTGCTAGCACTACAAGTACGGTAGCTACTACCATCATCGCCGTGATTGGGACCCACCTTTGTGGGAAAGGAACGGCAGAACGAATCTTCATAGGTTGAGGAGGAGGAGTGCGGAGGAGATGCTCGATACGCTGCCAGTCGTGCACTAAGTGCTGGTACTGTTGAGCGCATCGCTCACAGCTTGCGAGATGGTTGTGCTCTTCTTGCGTGCCTTCCCCGATGTATAGCATGACGAGCACGTATTCGCGTAGACAATGCGTCATGATGGCTCTCCTACTTGCGTGCGTAAACGACGAATAGCATGGAACAAATGACGCTTGACGCTGCCGATCGAGATGTCAAGCAATTCTGCAACAACACGGTGTGACCACCCTTCGAGATGCAGTGCAAAAACCTCTCGTTGTCGCCGTGGGAGCGCTTGTAGCGCCTGCCAGAGACGTTCTTGTTCTTCACGGCTGCCGACATTTTCCTCTGGTGTCCGCCAAGCGGTGGGAAACATTTCTTCATCGAATTCGACGTGCTCGGTTCGCCACCACCGCCACCACCAGGAGCGACGCCGATTACGGCACGCATTCACCGCAGCACGCGTAAACCACGCTTCCCAGGACCGAATCTCCGTACGTGGAGGCCAGGCGCGGAGAAAATTGAGAAACACCTCCTGGGCGGTCTCTGCTGCTTCGTGAGGATCGACAAGAAGTAAGCGGCATAACTGCAACACCCGTGGGTAATGTGCCTGACAGAGGTAATCAGTCGATGCCTCGTTTTTCTCACGCTCGTACACAGCGTTCAGTTTCATCTCTGTTCCTCATTCGTACAGACACCTCATCCCTGCATTTGGTTGAAGTCAAACAGGCTGCCAGAGAAATTTTTTCCTTGCTAAGTAAATCTATTGCTGCGTTGTTTCCGCAACCGTTTGTACTTATACTGGGCGACTGTATCGGATTGTATACGAATGTCATGTTCTGATGTAGGAAAAAGATGACGGCGGCCTCTAGTACGCGATGGGTACAGTGTATAGCGTTGTTCAAGTTGCTCAAGGCTATAATATTGATCGTTGCTTTAGGTACAGGACTTCATCTGCTCCATCATGATCCAACCGCCACTGTGCTGCGTTGGGCGTTGAAGTTGCATGTCGATCCCGACAATCACTATCTCCACACGTTTCTGGCCTGGCTCTTGGGGGTTGATGTAAAACATCTGAAATTGTTTGCTGTCGGTACGGGACTCTATGCGTTGCTCTTTGCCGTAGAGGGCATTGGGTTATGGCTGGTGAGAACGTGGGCTGAGTATTTGACGATTGTCTCGACCGCAGGTTTTCTCCCACTGGAAGGCTATGAACTACACAAACATATCAGTCTCACAAAGATGGCAGTGCTCGGGCTGAACATTGCAATTGTCGGCTTTCTTATCCGTCGGGTACGACAAAACCAACGGGCACTGCAGGTTCGCTAGTTGAGGATGCCCGAGATCGCTGTGGTGAGGCAGGCGAAGGACCTTCGACGATGGTGTGCACCATTAGTGATAATAGTGGAGTGACTCGGTTTTAGAAGAAAGGAGTTGTTGGAGAATCAACAACGCGTCGGCGAAGCCGCTGATTTGCAGGTGCGGGATCTGTTCAGTGACACAGTAGTCAGCGAGGTATCCTTTGGCGAGTACGAGATCTGCCTGCCGAGCAATACAAGTATCAGACCTCCCGTCTCCGTGGTGCACAAACGCCTCACTGCGCACACTTTCTTGCATAACAGCAAGTCGTTCTCTGTTCTGAACTAGCTCTCTGCTTCCATCTTCTTCTGGCGTCGCGCGACCACGTAATAGAGGCTGGGCAGAGCGAGCAGCGTGAGCAAGAGCGTAGAGAGTAAGCCACCAACCAACACTGTTGCCAATGGGCGCTGTACATCTGAACCAATACCGGTCGCGCGCGCCGCTGGCACCATACCTAGAAGTGCGACTACAACCATCAGCAACACCGGTCGCATCTGTGCTAACGCCCCTTGTACTACCGCTTCGGACAACGGCTCGTTTTCCTCTTGTCGTCGGCGATTGATTTCAGCTATGACCAAGACGCCACTCATCACCGCCACCCCGAACAACGAAATAAATCCGACTGCTGCTGAAACGCTGAGATTAATGCCTCGGAGATATAAGGCCATGATGCCACCGACCAACGAGAACGGGACGTTCATTAACACTAGTCCGGCATCGCGCGGCGAACCAAAGGTAAAGAATAGTAAGGTAAAAATGATCGCGATGGTAATCGGCAAAATGAACGTGAGTCGTTTACGTGCCCGTTCCAAGTTTTCAAATTGTCCGCCCCACGTGACTTGATAGCCCGGCGGTAACCTCACTGCTGCGGCAAAACGCGCTTGTGCCTCGGCGACGAAGCTCCCCTGGTCACGGCCACGGATATTGGTCCGAACCGAAATCTGGCGTCGATTTTCACGGCGGGCGATAATCGTCGCTCCATTGATGACTTGAATCTCTGCAAGCTGTGATAAGGGGACCCGACCACCTTCATGGGTGGTAATCAAAATGCTGCCAATGGCTGAAGGATCAACGCGTGCCTCGGGCAAGTAACGAACGGTGATATCAAAACGTCGCTCCCCTTCAAAGAGGGTGCTAGCCGCGCGTCCGCCAATTGCGAGTTCGATAACATCTTGCACATCGCGTACGTTAATGCCATAACGCGCGACCTCCTGACGATTGATATGAATACGAAGCTGGGCCTGATCCCCTTCTTGTTCAATCGCGAAATCAGCCGCGCCGCGGACATCCTGCAGGACTTCCAAGGCTTGGTTTGCCAAACGACGTAATTCGTTGAGATCCGGGCCACTAATGATGACGGCTAGATCTGCTGGGGAGCCCGTGACTGCTTCCGTGACGTTGTCAATAATTGGCTGGGTAAAGCTAAAAAATGCTCCGGGAATGGAAGCGTGCAGTCTATTGGCAAACTCTTCAACCAGATCAGCTTTGACTTTCCCAGCTTTCCATGTGTTATACGAGCGCAGCGCCACAAAACATTCATTGCGATTCGGACCATAGGGATCGGTCCCGGCATCGTTGCGGCCACTCTGCGAGCTGACCAGTTTGACCTCTAGTGACTGCGCGAGCAGCGCCCGGATTTTTGTTGCTACTTCAGCCGACTTGGCGAGGGAAATTCCTGGTGGCAAGTTGGCGCGGACCCAGATGACGCCTTCATCAAGCTGTGGGAGGAACTCTGAGCCGAGAAAACTGCCGAGACCGAAGGCGGCGACAACAATGGATGCCGCAACAGTAACGATGAGCCCTGCACGACGGACACTGACACGCAGGATTCGTCCATACAATCGCATGAGCCAAGCCAGGACCAGATTGTCCCACCCTTGTGGTCCATGGCGAAAGACATACGTTGCCAGGACGGGAATAAGCGTGAGTGCCAGGACGAGTGAGCCGATAAGCGCATAACAGACGGTGAAGGCCATAGGAGTAAATAACCGCCGTTCGACGCGCTCAAGGGTAAAGAGCGGAATGTACGCGGAAATGATAATCAGCAAAGAAAAGAAGATCGGACGTTCCACTTCCAACGCTGCGTCACGAATTGTTTCCAGGATGCTTTGGCTTCCGCTCTGATGTTGATGATGGGAGAGGACATGGACAATATGCTCGACCATCACCAGCGTGCCATCGACGATGATACCGAAATCGAGGGCCCCTAAACTGAGCAGGTTCGCGGGAATCCCGGAAAAATGCATGCAGACAAACGCAAACAAGAGCGACAAGGGAATCGTCACCGCAGTTAAGAGGGCGGCCCGTACACTGCCCAAAAACAAGAACAGTACCGTAACAACAATTACTAATCCCTCTAACAACGTGTGTGTTACGGTGTGGAGTGTGTTGTCGACTAAGTCAGTACGATCGTAGATGGGCGTGATACGCACTCCTTTCGGTAATCGGGCGGCATTTAATTCCTCAACGGCGTCCTTGATGCCGTATAAGACTTCAGTTGGATTCTCGCCTCGGCGCATGAGCACGATTCCTTCGACTCCGTCTGACTTGCTATCAAGGCCGAAGATGCCGGTCTGTGGCGCAGCACCGATATGGACTTTGCCAACATCGCGAATAAATACTGGCACCCCGTTGGCTTCGGTGATGACGACATTCTCGATGTCCGCAATAGATTGGATCAGTCCGACGCCACGCACTACCATCGCTTGCTGTTGATTATCGAGCTGCGCACCGCCGGCGTTCTGGTTATTCGCATCGACCGCTTGGGCGATCTGGTTGATCGAGAGATTGTATTTGCTGAGCGCGAGCGGATCGATTTCGATCTGATATTGCTTGATCAACCCGCCGAAGGGCGTGACATCCGCAACCCCTGAAACCTGAAGAAAACGCGGCTCGACGACCCAGTCTTCCAACTCGCGCAGCTGGAGGGCGTCATAGCCATCACCCTCTAGCGTGTAGCGATAGAGTTCGCCGATCGGTGTCGAGAGCGGTCCTAATGTCGGCGTAACACCGTCTGGTAGGGTTGCATCACGCAGCTTCTCTAGTGCAACCTGGCGGGCAAAATAATCATTTGTTCCGTAGTCAAATGTCAATTCAACGACCGAAAGTCCGAAGATTGTACGCGAGCGACGGGCAATCACATTCGGAACGCTGTTGAGCGCACGTTCGATAGGCACAGTCACTTGTTGTTCGACTTCTTCAGCTGCATGTCCAGGATACAAGGAAATGACTACGACCTGCGTGTCCGAAATATCAGGGTAAGCTTCGAGTTTGAGTTGAGCAAAGGCCCACAGCCCCAAGCCGATCAGGACCAGCCCTAAAAGGACAGTGATAAAACGCTGCTGCAAGGCAAAGCGCAGCATCTGAGCGATCATGCAACTCTCCTAATGTGACAACGAATACGGCAGTCGCGGATTAGGTATACCGGTACGCCTGGGGACTACGGAATCAGTTCTGCATCAAGTAAAATCAGCAGCCCTTCTTGGACCATCGCACGAATCTCGGGCAGAACCTGGCGAAGTTTAGTTTCGTTATCGATTACACTAATCGTGACCGGGCGGTCATCCGAGACACCAAACAAGCCCTTATGATGGACGCGTAAATGACTGCCATAGCCCATCACGCCGATATGCACAGTCGCACCGGCAATGTTACGCTGCCGCAAGCGACGGACGATCGCTTCATAGAGGGGCATCCCGTCCCATCTGTCGGTTTCATCAACAAAGATCACCAGAAGTTTTATCGGAGCGTCCATATAGCTTCTCCTGGGTTCCTACAGCCTATGCTCAGGTAGGTCTTCGGCGATTTGCGTGTGACGTTCAGGAGCAGACAATGGCGGTACTTGTCCCTTCAAGAGCATAGCGCCATCAATCACAACTCGGGCTCCCGCCTGGAGTCCTACCAGTACTGGAATCTGGCTGCCAAGGCGTTTTCCTACCGTCACATCAGTTTGCTGAAAGCGACCAGGAGCCTGTTCGACAAACACGACGCTGTGGTTGTCTCCCTGGATCACGGCACTGGCTGGCAAGACCGGCGTCGTTTTCGTCGATCCGATGTGATGAATGCTACCAAACATCTCGGGACGAAAGCGCCCGTGCGGATTTTGGATCTCCGCGCGCACTTTGACCGTGTGGGTTTGTGGATCAACTGTGTCAGCGACCCTCATGACGCGCCCTTCAAACGTTTCCCCGGGATAGGCAACGAGACTCATCTCTACTCGCTCGCCGAGCTGAATAAAGCGAATGTAACTTTCTGGCACATCAGACGCGACCCAGACCGTGCTCAAATCGGCGATCGTCATGAGCGAGGCGCTGGAGTCGTTACGAAACTCTCCCGGAACCACACTGAGGTCCAATACCTTACCAGCAATGGGTGCACGCACGACGACGTTCTGCTGAAAATCGCCTGGTTTTAAGCCCAACAACTTGAGTCGTCTCACCGCCTGTTCATGTACGGCTTTGCTTTGCGCTAATGCGGCTGTGGCCTGTGTCAGACTATTCTGCGCGTCGAGGACGTCTTTTTTTGCCACGGCGTTGTGTTCGTAGAGGTCTTGCAAGCGACCATAATCCGTTTGTGCTTTGCCTAAGGCCGCAGTCGCTTGCGTCACAGTGGCTTGGGCTTGGAGCGCCGTTGACTGGGCGGCATCGGCGTCGGGACTTTGCACAGTCAGCAATGGTTGCCCCTCAACTACTGCATCCCCGAGCTTGACCAAAACCGTGGTGATGCGGCCAACCACTGGCAACACTATATGTGAGACGCGATTGGGGTTGCCTTCGATTTTTCCTGGTGAGTCGACTTCTTCGGTTGGGATCTCCGCCGTTTGAACGGTTTCCACGCGAATCTGCTCGAGCATGGGCGAGCCTGCGGCAATCGTGACCACGCCCGGTTCAGCTGCTGCTGTTGCCGGGGGTGAATGAACTTCCTGCTTTGGCTGCGCTTTGCGCTCACAACCAGTCCACAGCATTACACTACACAAGAGTGCGATGAAAACCTGTAACCTCATTGAGTTACCGCCTTTCCGGAAACGGCGTCGATCAGGTACAAACTGCGAGCGTAATCCGCGCGGGCATTGTTATAGCTTTGTCGCGTATCGTTGAACGCGCGCTGTGCATCGAGAAATTCGACAAAGCTCGACTGTCCGCGTCGATAAGAGTACTCAATCGTTTGCCTCACATCACGTGACTGATTCAGCATGCTCGTCTCGATTCGTTGCAGCAGCGCCTGTGCTGTTGTGTACTGCTGATAGGCGTTTTGCACATCATTCTCGACCTCAGCCTCTAACGCCCGAATCTTCGCAGTGATTTGCTCTTGTTCTTTCTGTGCGCGTTCGATTTCCCCCTGGTTGCGATTAAAGATCGGCAACGGCACGCTGAAAGAAATGCCGAATTGCGTACCAGTAGCAACATTCCCTTGTTGCGGAGAGATCTCGGCACCAATGAGGTAGTCTACTTTTCCTTGGGCGATCTGCAAACGCAGGTCGGCAGCAGACCGCGCCTGGTCACGGCGGAGGGCGAGGAGATCAGGTCGCGCTCGGATCGCGTACTCTCGAATCCCTTCCAGGGTGACGAGTTGCCCCTCGCGTCGTAATTCTCCGACGACATCGAAGAGTGGTGACCGTTGTGTGCGTCCGAGCAGAGTCTGCAGCTTATTGCGTGCGACGCGCAGATTGGATTCGCTCTGCTGAACGTCGTTCTGGAATTGTAAGGCAGCCAAACGGGTCCGCTCTAATTCCACTTGTGCCAAGTCGCCAGCACGGACGCGGTTAGTGTTCACTTGCACGATGTCGTTAAACGCCTGTAGATTTTCCTGTGCTAGCGCGACATTGGCTTTCGCTAACAAGACATCCACCGCAGCGTTTTCCACGTCAAGGGTTAACGTGCGTACAGTATCGAGGAGTTGCAGTTGCGCCACACCGCGAGCATTTTCTGCGACCTGGATGCGATACTCACGCTTGCCGCCGCGTTCAAACGGGACGTCGATGTGCACGACCTCGGCGTACGGGTTGGTACCGGAGTGAAAAATCGCGTGGTCTGGAAAAGAACTATTCAAGGTGAGCACCGGATTGGGTCGCAAACCGGCGGTGACGATCCTCGCATCAGCGACCGCGAGATTGTAGCGTTCCGCCAAAAGATTTAGGTTCTTGTCGATCGCCTCGTGAACAGCTTGCTCAATACTCACTTGTTGCGGTGGTGTCGCTTGCGCGAAGCTGTTAACCGACAACAGCAAAACTACATTGAGCCACAAAACATGGGTACACTTTACGTTAAGGCCCCGCAGGTGTGCCATTCTGGGCCCTTTGCTTCCGCTCATCCTGAGTCCTTCGGCTATGCTCAGGATAAACTGCGACGCGTAGCGTCGAAGTCGAAGGGCGCTCAGGATACACTCTGCTAAGAATCCTTCGACAAAGCTCAGGACAGGTCCCTCTGAGAGACCCTTCGTTTCACTCAGGGTGATAGCTTTCGTGTCCCGATCTTTTGTGGACTGATCTAGGCTGCCCAGCAAAAAATTTACGACCAGCAAAAGAGATGATTGACGAGTCAACAAAACTAACAAGCTGTACATCATTGCATTTGACGATACATAGGCGGTTATTGTTCTCGTAGACATCAGCAATCGCCGTGCCATTTGCTTTTCAAGCGCATATGGCGAGACTGCCCCGATTTCTTCGGTGTGATGAGTCAGGGTCAAGAGTAAATAGGAGGAAAGTCATAAAACCTCGCGAAGAATCGCGGCGAGACGTATGGCAGGAAAGTGTGCGCAGTGTGGCGTCTTTGCGCTGCTCGCAATGACGCCGCAAATACTAAAGTTGTAAGGCACGGCGTGCCATACCCCTCTGGCGACTACAACAGCACCCCACGCTCTATTGGGACATCGACGCGCCACGAGAATTCTTGAGGGCCAGCGCCATCGTGGCGGCTAAACCCGGTTCCTAAGAAATCCTGATGATCCGCATTCAGACTCAGTACCGGATTGGGTCGCAGACTAGCAGTAATGAGGGCAGCTTCAGCGATCGTCAGGTTCATGCGTTCAGCAAGGAGAGTGAGATTGTTTTGTACGGCTTCGGGAATGGCTTGTTCGATTGTTAATGAAGCAGAGCGAAAAGTCTCTGGCAGTGTCGTTTCAGCTTCCTGCCCTATACCGATGCATCCCAGTACAACCAACAACCCCACACCATACCAACGTAAGATCATAGTCTTTGCCCATCGATCGATCTTGCGCACCTCGCGGTTAGTGACACGAGCGTCCAATAACCCTGGCATGTTACACGAATGTGAAACTTTGATCCCTCAAAACTAAAATGCGCCTATGCGAGGGCAGCAAGCTTTATGCCACGACTATGTAGCAAAAAACCGTAATAAAAGGGAAAGAGCGGCAGCGACGGAAGTAAAAAATGTGTGCGCAGTGTGCATTTTTGTGCGACGTGTGTGCGCAGAGCGGCGTGCTTCGATGGTAACGAGCTACTAAGAGGAGATCAGATCAGACGACATGGTTCAGAACCTGAGAAGTAGCCGCGAGAAGCGCGTCTGGCGTAAATGGTTTTGACAGCAGCGAGATGCCCAAGCGCGCGGCTAGCTTGCGGAGTCCATTATCGGCGAATGCCGAAATCAAAATGATCGGGACATCAAGGTGTCGCTGTCTAAGATGTAGGGCAAAATCGGTTCCGAGCAACCCAGGCATTTGGACGTCGAGAACAATAAGATCATAGTGAAACTGCAAGGCGCGGGCGAATCCGGCTTGGCTCTCGGTCGTCCACTCTACTTGCGCGCCTGTGCGCTTGAGGATTTTTGCCAGGAGTTGGCACGAGCTTTCGTCGTCATCAACAATAAGAACGTGCATAGTTTCTCTGGTTGAACGCACAAATAATGCCGGACGTGGAACTCACTCCTCGCGTGCCTCCTTGGCAAACGGCGCGATTTTGAAGCGTTCCAGCATGCGATAGAGCGAGCGACGATCGATATCTAAAATCTTTGCTGCACGAGCAATGTTTCCTTGCGTTTGACTGAGGACATACTGCACGTAGTGTTTTTCGACTTCTTCGAGTGTGGGATGCCTGGCAAACAAGGAAGCTTCTTCTGAGGATTGATCCATAGTAACAGGAAGTGTTCTTCCCTCGCGTACTTCAAGCGGAAGATCCTCTGGCATGAGTACGATGTGCGGTGCGAGGGCAACGGCACGTTCGAGCGCGTTCTCCAGTTCACGAATGTTGCCCGGCCAGGGATAGGCGCTCAGTAGTGCCAACGTCTCATCTGTTACGGTGGTTACCTCTTTGCCGTTTTCGTGACTATAACGACGGAGAAAATGGCGTGCGAGTGCTGGAATGTCGTCAACCCGCTGTCGGAGTGGTGGCAAATGTAGGGTGACCACATTAAGGCGATAATACAGATCATGACGAAAAGTGCGTTTGTTGACTTGCTCGGCGAGGTTGCGATTGGTGGCGGCCACCACGCGGACATCAACTGGAATCCACTCTTTTCCACCCACTCGCCGGATTTCATGCTCCTGCAAAACACGCAGCAGCTTTGCTTGCAGACTTGGTCCAATATCACCGATTTCGTCAAGGAAGCATGTGCCTCCTTGCGCCTCTTCAAACACGCCCTTTTTGTCAGCGACGGCACCAGTGAACGCGCCGCGCACATGACCGAACAGTTCGCTTTCGAGAATTGTTTCGGTGAGCACGCCACAATCAACCGCGACAAAGGGGCGTTGGGCACGGGGACTGTGTTGATGAATGGCGCGAGCAATCAGCTCTTTGCCGGTGCCGCTTTCGCCGAGGATCAAGACCGTACTTTTGGTTGGTGCGACACGGGCAACGGTTTTGTACACGTCGACCATCGCGGCGCTGCGCCCGATAATGGCGCCAATGGGCTCGAGCTCTAGGGCTGCTTCTTTTTTTTCTATCGAGCCGTGCTGTGCTCGCTGAGCTGAAGCGCGGGCGACAGTGGCTTTGAGCTCCTCCAGATTCATCGGCTTCGAGATGTAATCGAACGCGCCTTCACGGATCGCTTCGACTGCCGTCTCCATTGAACCAAAGCCAGTCATCACAATAACTGGGAGTGAAGGATCATGGGCCCGGACCGCACGAGTAACTTCGAGACCGCTCATGCCCGGCAAGCGCACGTCCGTTAACAGAAGGTCCGGACAAGCGCTCTGCAGCCGTTCTAGCGCTTCTTCGCCACTGTGTGCCCAGTTAACGGTATACCCTTCGGCCTTCAGCACTTTGGCGAATAACTGGCAACTGGCAACATCATCATCGGTAATCAAAATTCGTGCACTCATTATTACGTACCCCGTTCAAGTCTTCAGTATAAATTACACAGAGAGAAGTCGCAGGACTAGTGTGCGCCATCTTGGTGCGCGTGCTGAGACGAAACTGTGAGCGCAGTGTGGCATATTTGCACAGATCAGGAATAGCTGTCGGCAGAATCCCCGAGCGACCCGCGCAGCGGCAACGTTACCAGCTAGCAAGCAAAACCTGAGAAGTCAGCGCAAGCAAACTGCTCGGCGAGAAGGGTTTGGCAAGGAGTGGAAGCCCTAGGGGGTGCGCCGTTTGCTGGAAATTGTACTGCGGAAACGCAGAGATCAGAACAATTTTCGCTGCTGGTTGTTGTTTGATCAGGGTAGCTAACTCTGTGCCACACAGTTTCGGCATGAGAACATCGAGAAGAAAAAGGTCGTATGAACGTGTTCGTGACCAAGCTAAACCAGTGTAGGTATCAGCGGTCCAGTCTGCCGTAAATCCACCCCGCTTTAGGATCTTCGCTAACAGTTGGCACGAGGGTTCGTCATCATCAACGATGAGTGCATGCATGATCTCCTACCTCTGTGAAGATAACGAGCCCAAAAGGTGCCAAGCTGGGTCGCCATTTTCGCCTAACGCTTGAGCCTCGGGCTCATGTTACCAAGCCTGGTAAACGCGCCTGGAGCTTCAGCTCTGGGTGATGGTTACCGGTGAAGGCTGCTCTGGTGTCGGCAAAAAAATCGTGACACAGGTTCCTTTCCCGACCTCGCTCGTCAGCGAAATGACGCCACCGTGGGCTTTGATGATTTCCTGACACAGTGCGAGGCCGAGCCCTGTGCCCTTGTCAGGATCTTTCGTTGTTACAAACAGATCGAAGATGTGTGGTAACAATTCAGGAGGAATGCCGACTCCAGTGTCGGTGATGTCGATCACGAGTCCTAATTGCAACGCGTCCGGCGGTGCCATGATATGGGTTGCCACCGTGACCGTTCCCTCTTTTCCTATCGCATCGATAGCATTCTTCAACACATTAATGAGTACGCGCTCCAACGACGCACCATCGCCATTCAATACGGGAAGAGCATCGCCAAGAGCAGTAGTGACTGTGATATGGTGTTCTTGAAAGATCGGCTTGAGCAACGACAGCGTTTCTTGCACAACGCGGTTGACCTCGACTGGATGATAGTGCCGCTCCACATCCCGCGTGCGTGACAGATAGTGACGAATAATATCCGCCATACGTCGTGCTTGGGTTTCAATGATATGCGTGTTCTCCTGCGCAGCTTCTGGCAACTCGTCAAGGGCAAGCAGTTGGCTGTACCCCAGGATGGTATTCAGTGGTGTCCCCAACTCGTGAGCAATGGCACCAGTGACACGTCCCAAAGCTGCTAGCGGCTCGACCCGATCCATCTCGCGTTGCAGCTGAAGCAATTCCTGATTGCGCTCGACCAGCGCGTGTGTAGCTTGGGTGATCCGTGCTTCGAGTTCCTCATTAAAATGTTGCACCTGAGTCAACAATGCACGATTCTCTGCGTCGCTGCTCTCTACTCGTGCAAGCATGCGATTAAAATGGGTTCCGAGTTGCCCGATCTCATCCTCCTGCTGAAGAACGACACGAGTTGTGAGATTGCCTGCTTCTGCCTCATTCATACTCTTCATCAATTGCTCTAATGGTCGGTTGACTTGTTGATCAAGAAAGATCCGCAGCAACGAAAAACCTGCGAGAGAGAATGCGATAGCGAGCAGGATCGTGCTGTAGACTTCTTCCTCTTGTAGGCTACGTAAGCCGTCGACGCTTGTCTGTACTCGTACGGCACCCACCACACGATTCTCTGCTTGTAAGGGGCTCAGGATTTGGACCCACGGGGTATTATCGACAATCAACTCGGCGGCATGTTGATGACCTGCCAAGACCATCTGCCGTTCAGTCGGAGACAAAGGGGAAATGGGTGATGTCGCTTGGCTACTCACGACGGTATCGCTCGTTTCGTTCCAAAAGAACACGTCGATCGTTGCGACATCTTCGTGCCCTTGTGTCAGCGTGCGGATTTCCCGGTCGAACTCGTCACGATCAGCCGAACGCCACAGGGCCTGGACATGACGCGTCACTTGCTGAGCAAACAAATCAGCATACACCCGCGTCTGTCGATCTAGCGCTCTGGTGGAGAACGTCAGCGCAAGAGCAGTTGAAAACACAAGTAGGGCAACTCCGACGACGATAATCAACAAGGTTAACTTCGTTCGTAACGTGCGTTGCATATCTCCTCACAAGAGGAACACATTGTAACCTGGCTCGGTCGACAGCGGGAGAGCGCTAGGAAGCGATTATATTGAGTGGTGACCGAGGATGATTGTAGAAAGGCTACAGTATGCTGTGGAGTTACATATACGAGTTCTTTCCCCCAATTAAGGGGAAAGTCAGAAAGGGGGTAACAACTTGTTGCGTCGTCAGCCCTACCCTCTATCTCGTAACCCCCATCCTTAGCCTTCTCCCTTGACAGGGTGAAGGTGAAGAGGCGTTGGAACCTACCATCTTGCTATGTTTCCTCTATGAGCAAATTTCTTGCGTCTTGGGTGAGTGGTACCCCACGGACTAACGCCATTCACCTTGCGCTGGGTCAGACGAGTCGATAAGATCACCCTCTTTCTAATCGTCGAGTGGGGACACACATGAAAACAATGACTGGCGCACAAATCGTGATTGAAAGCCTGTTGGCTGAAGGGGTCGATACCATTTTCGGGTATCCCGGTGGTGCGATTCTGCCAACCTATGATGCTTTGATGCAAAATCCAGCACTGCGTCATATCCTTGTGCGCCATGAACAGGGCGCAGCGCATATGGCTGAAGGCTACGCGCGCGTGTCCGGTCGTCCAGGAGTGTGTCTTGTCACCTCTGGTCCTGGGGCGACAAACACTGTGACAGGGATTGCGGATGCGTACATGGATTCGACACCGATGGTAGTGATCACTGGTCAAGTGCCGACGAGCATGATTGGCAACGATGCCTTTCAAGAAGCTGACCTCACGGGGATTACTCGTCCTTGTACGAAGCACAACTATCTTATCCGTAACGTGAACGATGTTGCCCGGGTAATGAAAGAAGCGTTTTACATTGCAGGAAGTGGGCGTCCAGGGCCAGTGCTAGTCGATTTACCCAAAGACGTGCAGAACGCGACCGCGCCCTTCAAGTACCCCGAGACGGTCGAGATTCGCGGCTACAAGCCGACTATCAAAGGCAACGAGCGTCAGATCGAAAAGGCGCTAGAGGCCATCGAAAGGTCCGAGAAGCCTCTCTTCTATGTGGGTGGTGGGGTGCAGTGGTCTGATGCGGCTGCGCCGCTAACCGAACTCGTACGCGGGCTCAAGATCCCAATTACAACCACAGTGATGGCTCTTGGCGTGTTTCCCAGCTCTGATCCGCTGTGTCTTGGCATGTTAGGTATGCACGGCGGCTACTGGACCAACATGGCAGTGCAGAGTTGTGATACGCTGATCGCTATTGGCGCACGCTTTGATGACCGCGTCACCGGCCGTCTCGCTGATTTTGCGCCCAACGCTAAAACTATTATTCATGTTGATATTGACCCGGCTTCGATCAGCAAAAACATCAAAGTGCATATTCCCATCGTTGGCGACATCAAAGAGGTTGTCAGCTCCATGCTCAAGAAGGTGAAAAGCCAAGAAAGTCTGGCCCCGCGGCAGAAAGCCTGGGGAGAGTGGCACAGGCAGATTATGCAATGGAAAGACGAGAAACCACTTCCCTATGAACACGGGAAAGCGGAAGAGAATGCCAAACCGCGCGATGTCCTTGAAGAGTTACATGCCATCACCAGAGGTGAGGCTGTTGTGATCACTGATGTCGGACAACATCAAATGTGGACCGCGCAGATGATGCCGTTCGATCGCCCACGATCATGGCTCACGTCTGGTGGACTCGGGACCATGGGTTATGGTCTTCCCGCAGGCATTGGTGCCTATTTTGCTGCCCCTGACCGACCGATTGTGGTTGTGAGTGGCGACGGCAGCATTCAAATGAATATTCAAGAACTCGCCACTGCGGTGCAGTATAAAGTACCAGTCAAAGTTGTGATCATGAACAACTACTATTTGGGGATGGTGCGCCAGTGGCAGGAGAAATTTTACGAAGGGCGTTACTCGCATTCGTACATGGATGCGATGCCGAATTTTGTCAAATTGGCCGAAGCTTATGGCGCAGCAGGGTTCCGTGTAGAAAAGGCGAAAGATCTCTCAAAAACTTTGCAAGAAGCCTTTGCCACACCAGGCCCGGCGATGGTGGATGTCGTGATTCCGCAAAGTGAAGGTGTGTTCCCGATGGTGCCGGCCGGGAGCGCCATGCACGAGATGCTTTTCGCATAAGCCGTGGAAAAAGATACACATCTCACCGACAACGACGGAGAGCAGCCGAAGGACAACTTCTACCACGGTGTCATCAGCAAGATTTTTTGGAGTAATGAGACCGGCGTTATCCACAGTGACAACGGTAAAGAGGTCCCTTTCATCTTCGCCTTTGTGACGCTGCTCGGCACACCGCGGCAGGATATCAACTTCTTGCGGCCAGGAATGCGAGTCGGCTTTGACGTGGGCTGGACCTCTAAAGGGCTCCGTGCCTCTACAATCAAGATTTACGACTTGTACCAGGACGATATTGCGCCAGAAGATGGTGGCGGTTCTTCTGCATTAGAGGGAGATCCGACGGTACGGGACCATCCTATTAGTCGCTACCGGCCACCGGAGGGGCACGATACTGCCGAGCCACCACGCTATCGCCAGCGACGTACTCGTCCACGACCGCAATCGCAGGAGCAACGACCGCAAGAACAAAGCCGTCAAGACCCTCAGCCTTCGCGCCCAGAGCAAAGTTTAGACGCTCGTGCGCAGGGACAACAACAAAACCGTTCGAATGTTCGTCCACGAGGTCAAGAACAAAGACGACTGGAGCCACGCTCACAAGGGCAAGAGCAAAGGCGATCAGAACCTCGTCATCAGATGCAGGGACAAAATCGTGCAGACGGGCGCCAGTACGGACAGCGCAGAGAAGAACCTCCGCGACCATCCACTTACCAAGGTGCTCGTCCGTCTGGCACAGCACAGGATAATACAACCGCGCAGCAACCGAATGAGAGGTCACGCCGCTCACGGCGGCGTGGGCGAAGGTAGGTAAGCGTTCAGCTATCAGCTCTTAGCAATCAGCCAGCAGAAGCAGCGCTCGGTGGTTAGCTCTTGGCAGATAGCTCGTGGCTCGCTTGTTTCACTCACTCTATGGCAAGAGTATTCCTAATATATGCCATAGAGTGAGCACGGTGAGTGGGCCCTTGAGCGACCAAAGGGAGCGGGCCATACGCAAGTTGTAGCTGACTATTGACAACTGAAGGCTTACCTTCCTTCTCCTCTTCCTCTTGCCAAACTGACCTGCTATGCAATGTGGACTTAGACTGTCTACGTTTGTCGACGAGATGCGGAAGATGACACAGCCGTCACTTATGACCGACGAGATTCGCTCGTGGATTGGTAAAGAAACACCGCCCTGGACGATTGAGGTGACCACACTCGATGTGAAGCGCTTTGCCGTTGCGACTGACGACCTAAATCCACTTTATCTTGACGAGGACAAAGCGAAGGGCAGTCGCTACGGCGGGCTAATTGCACCCCCGTTGTTTTATATGGCTCCGTTGACGAATCCTGTCCCGGAAAGCGAATTGCGTCCGGATGGCCTCCCGTACGAAGGAAAATTTCCTATTCCACCAACGCCGTTACCGCGACTCATGGATGGCGGAACTGAGATCGAGTTTTTCGTTCCGATCCGTGTTGGTGACACCTTGACCGGGCGCTGCAAGATTACGGATATTTATCAGAAAGATGGTCGCACTGGCCCGCTGATTTTTGTCGTACGTGAGACCTCCTTTACCAATCAGAAAGGTGAGTTGGTGTTGGTAGAGAAAGGAGCTTCGATTTTGCGATGAACACCAGACTTCGATGGGCTTAGCATGAACCGTCCTCGAGTTGTACGGATAACCCTTATGCCGATCATCCTGAGCCCTTCAACGTGACTCAGGACAGGCTTGTCGAAGCATGGCTTTTCTAAGGAATTCCTATGGCAGACAGACAACTGTATTTCGAAGATGTCGCCGCGGGAACGCTGCTCCCGGAATTGCGTAAAACACCATCAAACACGCTGTTATTTCTCTATAGCGCCATCACCTGGAACCCACAACGGATTCACTTCGATAAAGATTACACCTTAACCGAGGGCTATCGTGATATCATTGTGCATGGTCCGCTTCGTGGAGCCTTTCTCTCACAATTGATGACGTACTGGATAGGTGAGGCCGGAACGCTGAAGAAACTTTCGTACGCTAATCGTGATATTGCCTATGTCAACGAGCCTCTCATTTGTAAAGGAACCGTGACGCGGACCTGGATTGCTGATGGGAAGGGCCACGCTGAATGTGAGATCTGGGCTGAGAATGCTCAGGGTACGAAACTCACCTTGGGCAATGCCACTGTCATTCTCCCACGAAAAAGTTCGGAGTCCGCAATTCGCAGTTCACCGTCTTCTTAAGGAACATGACATGCCACGTCGTCGTCTCAAGATTATCCATACTTCTGACGTTCACCTCGAAAGCGACACCTTCGGCAAAAGCGAAGAGGGTCAAGCGTTTCGGCGCAAGATTCAACGTGCGTTTCAACGTGTCGTGGACCGTGTGCTCGAAGAACAGGCTGATTTCTTTTTGATCGCTGGCGATCTTTTTGATTCCAACCGAGTGCCAGAATCCGGAGTGGAGTTCGTCCATAACGAACTCTCGCGACTGTCGTGTCCGGTGATTCTCATTCCTGGCAATCATGACTGCTACGACCAGCGTTCGATTTACAAGAAAGTAGATTTCCGTGCGATCGGCCCACATGTTTACCCGTTGACGCACGAAGAAGGGGAGACGCTCGAATTCCCTGAACTCCACGCCACGGTGTGGGGCAAAGGGTTAGTAGAGCACGATAACCGTTATCGTCCTTTGGCTGGTGTGCCACAACGTACGGGCGATTTTTGGCACATCGGTATGGCGCACGGGTATTTTGTCGAAGAAGAAGAGATGCAGCGCTCGTCGCTGGTGAAGCCCGAAGAGATTGCTCAGTCTGGCCTTGATTATCTAGCCATGGGGCACGTGCATGTGTTCACCGACCTCACACAAGGTGCGACCAAAGCCTGTTATCCTGGCACTCCGGCGCCGTTACATCTTGGCGTTAACGAAGGTGGCAGCGTCGTCCTCGCAACCTTTGACCCAGACGAAGGGGTGACGTTTACCCAACAGAAGATTGATTTGCGCTGACGGCAGCCGTCGATGTCAGGAGGTGACGGGTAGTTTCTTTCGGCCAGACCGACGTGCTGTGATTTGTTGTCCGATCGTCACTGAGATCGGACACGCACAGATTTTTTCACTCCCTAGTTTGTGATCCTTCTCTCTTCTGCTAAAAAAAAGCCTATGGTGGAGAAAGCAGATCTGCATCGCCGTTCGCACCGGGTGACAGTCAGAGATATTCTTCGCACTGCGGTCGACATGGAAAAGAAAACCATGGCTTTGTATATGCGCTTTGCCCGCAATTTTCAGAAACAGGAAGAGCTACGCAAATTTTGGTTTACCATGGCGCGACATGAAGCTGGCCATCTAGGTGCGTTGGCATTAGTTGAAGGGGTGTTGGACAACGAACCCGACATTGGGGAGACAACAAAGGTGTGGTTCGATCCCTCGACGGTCGTGCGGTTGCGTTCGTTACTTACTGCATACAGTCGAGAAGCGACCAAAACCGTCTCGGTGGAACGTGCGTTTGAGATTGCCTTGGATATCGAAGGGTCTGAGCTTGAGGATGTCGTCGTCGAACTCTTACAAGTTGTGAAAGAGCCGATGCTGCATGATCAGGCCGTGAAGTTAATGCTTCATGATCTTAGTGATCTCAGTTACATGGTCGAAAAATTCACCAAGAACGAGACGCTGCTGAATCGTGCGGATGAATTAGTTGACCGCCGAGTCGATACCTTCACCGTCCCGCGGATCGAGAAGTCTCACTCTCCCTCGTCATAGGCTGCACGAGTAGGCAAGAAGACAAAAACAAGCACCTAGTAGTCAGTAAAAAAAGGATTTTACTTGTAAGGCAAACTGCATCTGCCGCTAGCGGCTGTTCTTTGTTTTTACTTTTTTCCCCGATGGCCTGAAGTCTACGGCTTGTGGCCTCTTACCGCCGTCCGCGTAGCATCAAAACAAGCGTCAAGCCAGTAAGAAAAATCACCGGACCCCATCCCGCAAGAAGCGGGGGTAGTTTCCCGCCATACCCCAACGACGTGAACACTCCAGTCAGCAAAATATAGCCGATGCCAAGAGCACTACAAGTGAGAATAGTGACTGCAGGACCGGGAAACGGAGGTCCGCTGGCGGCGAACACGAGAGCAACGGCTGGTAGCAGCAGACAGGCAAACGGAGCAGCCAGTTTTGTATGAACATCCACCCGATATGTCGTGGCGCTGTACCCGCTTGCTTCGGCATCGGCAATCACGGTCACGAGTTGCCGTACCCCCAGCTGTGCGGTGTCGATGGTTGAGGCGGGAGCCTCGCCCAGTTGCATCTGTTTCTCCGCGGGTATTTCCAGCACACCTTGTTCGGAAATACTGACTTTAATGGGGTCGACAAGCTCCCACAGACCATTGCCGACGTATTTTGCAGACCGCGCATCTGTGCGACTGATCGGTAGCCCGCTTGCTCCTAATTCATAGATCGATAGTTCCTGTGCCTCACCGAGCTTGGGGTTGAGTTGCGCAGCTTGCGAAAGGTGGCGGTTGTCTTGATACCAGATCGTCAAGCGACGGAGGTAGGCATCTGGACCACGATTCTTAATCTCTTCTTCTTTCAATTGGTATGCTATAGCGTTCGTGCGAGGAACGATGAATTCGTTCAGCAAAAAATGACCTGGCACGATGATACTAGCAATCAGTATCATCGGTAGGAGCGCCCGGAGGACCGAGATGCCACAGGCACGCATAGCAATGAGTTCGCGATGAGACGACAATATACTAACAGTCAGCGCTGTAGCGAGCAGAAGCGACATCGGCACGACTTGCGACGCCAGCAGCGGAGAGCGAGCTCCGTAAAATCGCAGCGCCTCGAGCGCGGTGGCTTGATGACGCGCCAGCCATTGGAGCCGTTCGAGAATATCGACTAACAGATAACCAACAAACAGAAGTGCGAACGACAGCCCCAGGAATGTCAGGTATTGCCGCGCCACATACCGCTGCAACACATAGCCGGAGAAGCGAAAGACAAGAGGTGCACGATGGGAGAAGTGTTGCCGTGGTTCTGTTTCGTAGTCTTGTCGGGGTTGCCATACAGGCCACCACTGCTCTTTCCAGAGTAGCGCAATACCGAACAGACAAACTGTGACATTCGCCAGCCACACTCCGACGACAGGAGACACCGTATGTGCTTGGATAAGTCCTTCACCGAGCTGCATAAGCCCATAGTAAACGACGGTCACCACCAGACCGGTGACGCCACCAACTGCCCGAGAGAAGTAACTCCCCGTGCGACTCAGCGCGACGGCAAGGAGGCCAAAGACCAGAGCCGCAACTGGGTAGGAGAAGCGGTGTTGCATCTCTATGTGAGTGCGAAGCTGCGACACGAGGTTAGCGTTTTTTTCTCTCGTCATTGCCAGCAGGTGCGCGAGTGGTTCGCCGGTCAGCGCATCTTCATCTCTACGGAGGTGCGTCGGGTTGTCTTGAAGCGGCTGCTGGTAGCTACTAAATCGCGTCTGTTCGCCGCTCCACCGCGGGGTAGCGAGCATAATTCCGTCATTCAGCACTAACTGCGACGTCCCATCGGCGAAGGATTGAATCTCTCCCTCTTCGGCGAAGAGGGTTTTTCCTTGATCGGGAAGCCACAGGAGCACGCCACGCAAGCGATCGCCACGCGCAGACACCTCACGGGCCAGCATTTTCACGCCGCTAAAGTCGTAGACAGTGCCCGAACGGAGCGAGAGGCCAGGATTTTTGCTGATCATGTCCTGCAAAGTGGTGTCGAGCGAGCGAATAGCCCAGGGTGCGGTCCACAGTGTCAGTACGAGGCCAATGAGCATGGTTGTCGCAGCAAACTGAGACACAGGCACCGCGAGCTGTCGGCTAGTGACTCCCGCTGCTTCAATGGCGAGGATCTCTCGATCAGCGCGCAAACGACCGAGGCCGACGAGAGCTCCGATTAACAGGGCAAACGGCAGCGTATGGGAAGCGAGCGGCACAATCTCATAGAACGCGATCAGCGCGACGACCTCAATCCCAAAGCCACGGTTGACAATGAGGTCGGCAAAGCGCAGGAGATCTTTGGTGAGAACCAGAATGGTCAAGCTCAATAACGCAATCAGACTGGGAGAGAAAATCTCTTGGGCAACATACCGATTAAGAGTTTTCCCAAAGCGACGTACGGAGCAAGCTGTACTGTCTGTCACTAACAGAGACCTTACCTCCTAAGATCACCTTGGTCCTGCTTGATTCTCTCTGACTTTTTCTTTATACCGAGCGCGGTGGCTTCCTACTATACCTGGTCTGCTCGGTTCTCAGAAGGATGGTGAGGAAGGACGTGGGCAAAACGCTGAGTGTGGGTTGGTGAGGGGGGTCTTGCGGATTATGAAAGCCATAGTGCTGAGCGCTGGTTTAGGCAGTCGCCTTCTTCCGTCAACGACGACAATTCCCAAATGTCTGCTCCCAGTGGATAGTGAACGTCCAGTGATCGAGCTACAGTTGCGTGCGCTGGCACAGTGTGGGATTCGTCAGACTACGATTATGGTTGGCTACGGAGCAGAACAGGTGGAGCAGTTCTTGACGACGCACCCAATTGCTGGGATCGAGATCCAGACTCGTTATAATCCTTTTTTCTCCACTACGAATACTGCGGTTACCTGCTGGCTAGCGATTCGCGAAATGACAGAAGACTTCGTGCTGTTGAACGGCGATACCATCTTTGACGCAGAGATTTTACGCCGAGTGTTGGCCGCGCCCGAGGCCCCGCTGACGATGGCGATCGATCAAAAATTGCAGTATGACGATGACGATATGAAAGTGACATTGCGTGAGCGTGGCCGACTCTCAGCTGTCGGCAAGGCTCTGCCAGAGTCGCTCACTGATGGTGAGTCGATTGGCCTTATGCTCTTTCGCCGTCAAGGCATTGCCGCCTTTTGTGCGGCGCTCGATACTGCTATTCGATCTTCGGAAGCATTGCACTCCTGGTATCATGACATTATCAACAATATGGCGCCAACACTAAGAGTGAACACTGTCCCTATAACAGGCTTGTGGTGGCGAGAAATCGACACGCCACAAGACCTAGCTGAAGTCCGTGTCTGCTTTACTCGGCAGGGAAGAACAGAGAAAACGCCTGTTGGCACTGATTCAGGAATTCCGCTCGCTCATCCTTCAACTGCCTGACGTCAAGTGGAAAATACCTTGCTCTGCATGAGCGAGGTTCGTTTTCTCCTATGCCAATGTCGTGTGGTCCGATTTAGCTATCGCTGGCAGGTGGCGGAGGGAGAGCCGCTCCTGTCCGAAGATTTTTACTTTGGCCATGATCCGGGCGACGTTCCAGTTCTTGCGCAGATTGCGCCAGGCCTGCGGGAGAATCTGAAGCGGGCCGAGGAAGCTTCGCTGCGCGCAGTGCAGGTCGTTTTCCAGTTGATCGATGCAACGTAGTAAGTGTGCTTGAGCGGCGAGATCGTGCTCGATCTGCTCCCAGGCTTGCCATATTTCTGGTGAGTGCGGATCGACGCTATCTGTTGCTAATCGATACAGCCAGCGATAAGCCTCGCGCGTAATCGGGTTGAGCCGTGGGTTTTGCGCTAGGTCAGCATCGGTGAAACGTGTGTGCCGTAAACTGGGATCCAAGAACTGGTTCGCATATTCTTGCACGCTCGCTTTTGTGGTTGCCGTCCGCGGGAGGTCCAACGTCGTTGCTATGCGCTCAAGTTGCCTGAGTGCATCGGCCATGACAAGGTCATAATCGACGACGACAAACGGCCGTTCTTGTACTGCGCGGAAATACGGCACGACGTTGACCAACCACTCCAGGTCGCTTTTCTCTTGGGCCCCACGACGAGGGTTGAGTTGCGCGCGCGATCGCGCGACGCTGATCAGGTTGCGTATCGCCATAACGTAACGCACGTCAAGACCCAACGCTTGAAATACCTCACGCCAAAACGGGAACATGCGCAGTGTTCCTGAGTATTTGTATCCCCACAACGGTATGTGACCGAACCGCTGACGAATAGTCTGTTGGGCTTCCTGTTTGAGTGCTTGGACATCAGGCGCCTGCCATTGTCGTGGATCAATAAGCGAGACGCTCTCAGCCCGTAACCCCAGCATTTTTCGCAAGCGCTTATTAAGTTTCAGGAGTCCTTCGTCCTCAAAGAAGCCGTTCGGGTTTTTTCCTCCACCCGGTCTAAGCTGATCGCCGAGATGCACACCGAGCGCCTGCAATCCTCTCGTGATGGTACTAGTTCCACTTCGTCCTGCACCAAGAACAATAATCACGCGCTGTGCGTGAGTCGTGTTTGCGGCCTCTCGTGTGGTCGTCGTTGCCATCGTCTTCTCCTGATTGCGGTCCCCCTTAGCCTTACCCTGTCTGGTGAAGAACTGCTAGAACGTTATACTGTTCGTCCCTGTTGATCGGCGCGAAAGAGTTGGCGAATACGCGTCACTGCACGTGCCATGTCGTCGAGTGGTTGTCGTGAATGGACATCGACAATCTCTCCTAAGCGAGCGACTAATCCCTTTTGTCGTAATAGGTGCAGCGACGCGGAAAATTCTCGGGTGGGCCGTATCAAACCCCAATATACCAACTGATCGTACAGCCGAGTGAGGAGATTCGGGGAAGCTAACTGGTTCGGGTCGTCTGGTTGAAATTTGTAGGTCTCTAACCAACGGCGAAAAAGTCCTTCCACGCGAAAGCCCGCACGCCCACGTGTCGGCCACTCGAAGACATAGACAGGCTTATTTGTCAGACAGGCCTCAACAACTTGCGAAGCGCTGTCTACCGTGACAATGAAATCGTCAGCCAAGGCAAGATAAGCGAGATATGGATTGTTCACGTCGTTTGGCCGCCACCGGTAGCGATACGTTGAACACTCACAGGCAGTAAACAACGCTTCGATTGCGGCGGCAGGAGTTCGCGGGCTAGTACTCACCAACAGTGAACCACCGTTCGCATGCACGTGAGCACTTGCTTGCTGACCAAGCGCCATAGCCGTAGTGGGGTCGAGGTCGTAGACCGAACTGTTTCCACCGACGAGCAGAGCTGTATAGGGTCGCGGCAAATCGGCAAGCCGACTCTGCCACTGCGAGGCCGCAGCGGTCAGACGGTCGGGCGCGATACGATTCAACGGTGCCACATTATGCAGGATATTCGATCTGCTGGGGAGGCGGTACTGCGGTGTGGTAATGATCAGATCAAATAAATGCAACGGCGCCTGGGTGTGGATGAGGTGGACGAGGCGTGTGCGGCCGCCGGATTGCTTTTGAATCCAGCGCGCAACTGGCGCACTGCGACGAGAGGCGGCCAGCACCAGGTCCGGCCACGGTGGCACGAGTCGACTGGATCGATGACGATCAACACTTAGCTGTGATGCACCCAAGAATAGATTCGGACAGCGATTCACCAGGTTGTAGCGTAACTGTTTGGCCTCATACGGCCAGCCCAGAGCCTCAGCCAGACTTATGAGTTGCCCGTTCCCGCCTGCTTTGTCACTCAACAATACCCACACTCGTGGAGGAGTCACCGCGCTGCTGGTTTGCTGAGCACCCGAAGAGGATATGCTGTCGGTTATCGGTGCAGCGATGGAAACGGCGTCACTCATAGCCCCTCGGAGGCTCACCAAAAAAGCGTCGAACCCGATCAAGTGGCGAGTAGCGATTGACGACGACAATAAACACTTTCCGCACGGAGCTACTTGGACAGATGAGCTCCCGGACCCCATGCCAAGAATGTGCGGTGCGAGAAAATAACAAACTGTAGTTGCCGAGTGCTATAGTCGTCGTCACGTTGGTGAAATCGGCAAAACTCGGCGCCGAGCGATAGTCGAAGCGATGTGCATCGTCGAGAAGTAGCGTTTCCCCTCCCCACGCCGGGTCCCAATCTCGGGCAGTATTGAAATAAAAAATATGCGAGCCCAACTTTCGTTTCGAGTCGCAATGCGGTGAGACCGAGCAACCCTGCGGAGTATAATGCCAGACGAAGGACAGCTCGAATGAACGTGTACCGAGGAGCCGACGGAGAAACGTTTGATAGTGTTCTCCTCGGAGTTCCGCGACGAACTCTTTCCATGGCTCAGCGACTGCGAGTTCATCACGATATGGGAGAGAGAAGCGATCATGATTTTTTTGACCATGGACGCGGGTCTCGCCAAAATGTGAGGTGAACAAACTCATATCCGGCAAAGTCGCAAGGAGGCGCTGGTATCCGACGTCGGTGAGCATGCCGGCCGGATTGATCCACGGGAACGGCACCTGATTGCGGAATGAGGTCGGCTCAATGGCCTTCAGTCGCTCTACATTTAAGTATGTCATCGGCGTAGCTCTTCAGCGTTGTACGCTTTCCATAGGAAGGGAATTGGCCGTCTTTGGAGCTGCGCCGACTTCTTGCGTCAGTCCCATCAGCATACGTACGCGGTGAACGATCGTATCGATTTCTCGTAAGCCGGTACTCCCCGTGGGTGGGAGCGATGAGGGAAAGAATTGGGCAGCGCCGTGACCAACCAGCGTCTGGTGAAGAAGATGCAAATCTGGTTGCGGCAGAATAATCCCCCATTCGATCAGGCGTGCGCAGAGATATTGTAAGCCGGTCTGGGGTTGGATCGTGCCACGCTTTCCGACTCGTTGCTGTTTACTACGCGCAACGATCCACTCTTTCAACCGCACCCAGGCGTTGAGCCGTTGTTGCGGAAGCGGGTAAATGTATACAGGTTTCCCAGTGGCGGCGGCTTCGGCCAGCATCGATTCGCTCTCTCCAGTCACAATCAGTATATCTGCGGCTGTAAGAAGCGTGAGGTAGGGATTGTCGGCTTGCTGCGGCTGCCACTCGTGAAAGTAAACGGACTCTCCGAGGCTTTGCTTAAGCGCAGCCGTTGCTGGTGCCCCGGTGCGACGGCTGGTCGTGGCAAAAACAGTACCACCGACGGTCGCGGCAAAAGTACGAACGTCCTCCCCTAATCGCCGTGCGGTTTGGTCATCGAGGCGGTACGCGTACGATGTGCCTCCGACCAGCAGGGCAATGTGTGGCTGCGGAGCAGTGGCAAACATGTTGCGCCAACGCTGTACTGGTTGCACGAGTTGTGAGGACGTCAGCTGAGTGAGCGGAGCGAGCGTCTCGACGCGCCGTGGATGCGGAGGCAAGCGAAAGTACCGGCAGCTAATAGCGAGGTCGTAGAAATTGGCGACCTGCGTCCCTTTACGGCCCATTTGCACCAGACGGGTACGACCGTGGCTTTGTTTTTTGATCCAGCGGGCGATGTGTGCTGTGCGCCAACCGGTCGTAATCACCAGATCTGGCCACGGAGCAGTTAGTGAAGCTGAGCGTGCCGGTTGCAGACCAAGTCGAGTCGCGCCGAACGCACCCAACAAAACATCGTGCAAATGGATCAGCGAGTTAAAATATAGAGCTTTGACTTCGTATGGCCATCTCAGCGCCTTCGCCAGGCCCAGCGATTGGGTGGTGTTTCCTGGGTGCGTATCAGTCAGCACCCACACGAGCGGCGGATTGCTTCCACAGCCGCCACCTTCATGGACGCGTGTCACTTGCCGCTGTGCGAACGTGTGCTGCTGCGTGACTAACTTCCAGTGTCTATCTGGGTGACGTGTGCTTGCGGCTTCAAACTGAGCGACCCACCATGCGGTGTCGCGGGGCACAGATTCTACGACCGTACCATTGGATAGTACGTGTGTTTGGGTCATGGTAGCGACAGAGGCGTATACGGTACGCTGAGCAGAGCAAAACAATTCATCGAGCACCCATGGGATATCTTCAGGCGGCACATAGGCTAATGCCTCTCGACACTCGACGCTCTCAGATTGTCGTTGTGCCAGCTTCGCCGCTGGTAAGCGCGCAAGATCCACCAGGGTAATCATTTTTTTCCCTAACTGTGAAGGTTGCTCCTCTATTTTTGTGGGCTCATCGTTGCGAGTTGAGGTGTCGTCTTGGTGCGACCGCGCTCGCAACTGTCGATAGTGGGCACTGGGACACGCAGCGGTGAATACCTGATATTGTGCAGCGTCTGCGGCTCGTTCCAGATCAAACCAGACCTGACCAGCAGGATTGTGTTGATAAGCATAACGCTCTGGCATCGGTTGCCACGGTTGCATGTGGATGGCAGTGTAGTGCAGCAGCTTCGAGCGATTGGCGACATATTCTTCATCACGGGCATGCCACACGGGATCAAGCGGTCCGCATAAGTGTGGAATTGCCCGTGCTTTCGCTTCGAGCGCACTGCGGCGTTCATGCTGAGCTGCCGCTAGGGACCAGACAGCTGCCATGCGCTGGCAATCGAGCAACATGACAGCGGTATCGCGATCTGAGAGTGCTAAAAAGCCATGCTCACTGAGATCGACATCAAACAACTCGCCGGGGTCGCTAAGGTACACCTGGTCGACATCATTATAGATGGCCTTGCCTGAGCCATCGGCAAAATGGGGAATCGCAAAGCGATAATTAGTGAAGCCAGTGAGCCACCCTCGTCGGTCGAAGCCGCGCAGCTCTTTCATGAGGTAGATTTCATAGATGCGACTGGGATCACGAACCTGTTCAATGGACCAGAAAAACACACGCTCAGCACGATATTGGGCCAGTTGGGTGCCGAGGAAAATTCGCACTGGCGGCTTCGCCGACGGAGGGACCCCTGCGCGCACGCCCAAGACCACACGCTCGGGCTGCGTACGAAAGCCACACTCCTGGTGATGGTCTCGGTATGGAACAAGTCGTGACAATCTTCGCGCTATTTCCAAGAAGGCCATATCCTGCACCGTGCCCGACAGCTACCGATAGAGAGGTTACACCCCAACCGGCACGCGTGCCGGAGGCGGACGAAATTTCGTGATCGTAAAGAAATAGGAGCCGCCGACGAGCCATGCGTACACAACCAGTGTCCAGAAAAGAACATATTTTCGCCCGAGAAAGGTCAAAAGAAACAGATACAAGGTGCGCATGTCGCCTTTGACAAACGGTTGCATCCGACGATACGGTTTGACCCAGGCTCCCTGCTGAGTCTTAAAAAAGTCTTGTCCCATCGTCTGAATACTCACATACCCGGCTCGACGTAAAAACCGGCTGTGACAAATAACTGCAGTACCGTACCACAGCGTCGTTGCCGTTGCGGCAACCAGATATGACGTAGGCAACGCATATTCGCGAAGACACGCGATCGTGAGAAAGAGGAACGGAAGCGCAAACCGCAGATCATCAATCAGCATATCAAATCGCCCACCGGCCTCGGACTCATAATTCCGTATGCGTGCGACTTCACCGTCACAACGATCTAACACGCCAGCCGCGAATTGCCAGATGAAGGCAAAGGCGATCATCGCCCAATAGTGCGGGATCAATAAGAATAACGAGGAAAACAAGAAGAATAGTAATTCGAGAATACTGATCGCGTTGGGGCTGAACCCGAGTTTGACAAAGAGAAAGGTCATGGGTTTGGACATTTTGGAGTTGACTAGCTTAGAGAATTCTCCACTGATTTCCTTAAACGCGATTTTCCAGAAGAAGGCTGTGAGTTGTGCAGGCTGCTCTCTCCCTGTGACTTTCAACCACCAAGCATTTTCGACGAAGCCCACGGCTAACGTTTGTCGATCTCGCCAATGCTGGAGCAGTTCTGCGCAATTGGAAAACGCGATACCACGAAGATCAGATCCGTGGCAAACAACGATATCAGAGCTGATGATGCCGGTGCGTACGGTTGGTGAGATGTCTCCGGAAGTGACCGTGCCAAGGTCCAACGTTCCGCTGTGCGGTACGCTGATGTCGAGTGAGATTTTGGTAAACGCGTGCGGATCAACAAAGATGGCGCGAAATTTCTCAGCCAAGGCACCGTCGTAGGTTACCTGATCATTATCGACCCGGACGTGTTGGTAGGCTAACACTAACGGCTTGTCTAAAGAGCGATACCGTCGCGCCTGGGTTAAAAACGAGGGATGAACGATCAGGTCTGTGGCGAACAATAGAAAAGAGCCGTGCCACTGTGCGGTGACGCGCACCACGGCCTCACCGAGCGTTTCCTGCGGTTGTAGGACAATGATGTCATAGTGGAGCGCCAGACGATGATCGACACGGTCAATCAGGGCTGCAATCTTTTCACGCTGATGCGGTTGACACACGATCGTCGCGGTGCGGATTCCGGCTTTGGATGACGCAACCAACGCGCGATTGAGCAGCATTTCTCCCCCGTACACCCCATCATAATTGGTATTGACGGTAATCAGAACTGCTTGAGTAATATCTTCACTCATAGTTACAAGATCTGCACTTTCTTTGTGGGCCGGGGCCGGTCGAGACGGTGCAGCATAGTAGCGCGGATGAGCGCGAAAACGATGAAATAGAAAAAAAACGCTGCCGCTAGTATGAGCGCAATCAAGTCGAACAATCTGACGTGCAGCAACGGCAACGGCGGATTATTAGCGAAATAAAAAACTAGATTGACGGCGATAATGATGACGCGAATTTCTGTGGGACCGATCTTGCCATACGAAATCTTGAACACGCCGGTGACAGCAGTGTCCACATAGGTCAAGATTCCCAACTGCAAATAGCCAATCAGCGCCAGGAGCGCATAGGTAAAGCCGATAAAAGGGGAAAGACCCAAGCCGACACAGATTAAGGTTTGGGTCAGGGTATCGATAGTATGATCGATGAAGTAGCCGTACTGGAATCGTTCAATTTTTCGATAGCGAGCCAGGTTGCCGTCAAGGCTGTCACCAAACCAGTTCACTAGGAGGCCAACATCGACCAGCCAGAGAAAATTTCGGTTGACATTACTCAACCAGTAACTCACAGCGACGATGACTCCACCGAGGAGACCGATCGCGGTCAGCACATCGGGGGTGACCCACGGCGGCATGCGTTCACACAGCCAGCGGAGGACCGGTCGTTCAAGCGGACCGAAAAAAATATCGTTGACGCGCTCGTCGCTCGTCTTTACTGCTTGATTCATTCAGGGAGAGACACGAACAAAGATTTTGCAACTCTCAGGCGAATTTTTATCTGTTGCTTGTGCTGGTGTCAACAAAAACGGCTCTTCTCTTGCTGTGATTGTCTGTGAATGGTTGCTTCAACCAGCTGCCTGCGCTGCCACTATGAAAGGAGTGAGGCCGACCGGGGAGAGGGTGCCAGCATCGAGGCGATAGACGTGGTCGGCGACTTCGAGCAGAGCAGGTTGATGGGAGATGACGAGAATCGTGGTAGTGCCGCGGAGCCGACGGACAGTCTCGCAGATAGCAGCTTCGCTGTCGCGATCGAGTGCGGCGGTAGCCTCATCGAGGATCAACAACTGCGGCCTGTGCACCAAGGCGCGAGCGATGGCGATGCGCTGACGTTGCCCACCGGAAAATCGTGCGCCGCGCTCGCCAACCGCAGTAGCGAGTCCTTCCGGAAGCGAGGCCACAAACTCCCACGCGCCTGCCGCTCGCAGCGCCGCTTCGACATCAACGACGGTAAGCGTTTGATCTCCTAAAGTGATGTTGGTTAAGACGCTTTCATGCAGTAAGAGCGCTTCTTGTGGCATATAACCAACCATCTGTCGCCACGCCCGCAGGTCTAGGTTGCTGAGGGGTACCTCATCAAGGTAAACCTCTCCAGTTTGTGGTTGGATGAGCCCAACGATGACGTCGGCGATTGACGTCTTGCCTGCGCCGGACGGTCCGATAATGGCAGTAACTTCACCGACTGGGATGCGGAGCGAGATGTTAGCCAATATGACCCGATCACCATAGGTGAGGGTAACCTGCTTCACATCGATGGCGTGCGCGAGCCTTGGTGCGTGTCCGTTGGGGATTACTTCACGAGCAGCGGTTGCACGTTCGACCATGTCCTGTAACGACCACAACGCGCTATCGCAGGCGACCATCTGTTGATACGGCTTTTGGATTTTAGTCAGACTGCTCAAGGCCCGGCCAAAAAGGATAGCCATCAGAATCAGTGTATTTAAGGGTAAGGCCCAATCGGTCATCGCCACGTACAAGCCAACTGCCAGTGCAGCAATAACCAACGGTTCTTGTAGGGCTTTAACGGCTTCTTTGCTCGAAATTTCCCGTCGCAGAGACCGATTGAGCTGCTGGGTTTCTTTTTCTAACAGGTTTCCCACCAGAGCCTCGCGCGCCATAGCCTTCAACGGTTTGACTGCGTACAGAACATCGGTCAAACGCGACAGCACCGTTTTGAGGATTTCAGTTTGTCGCCTCCCAGCCCGACGAGTAATGCGTACCAAGCGCCCAAGACTCAACATGATCAGCACTCCGGCGGCAGTGGCACTGAGAGCGACTCGCCACGACGCCAAAGCGGCCACTCCCAGACACAGAGTCGTCTCGAGAATAAGCGCCAAGATAGTCACACCGTGTAAGTATGCTTGTGAAGCGCGGTTCGCCTCAGTAGCGAAGGCATTGGCAAAGCCTCCGACGGGCTGGTGAATGTAGTACCCCCAACGCGCCGCGAGGATACTACGAATTAAGGTGAGGCGCAGGTCAGTTGCGACTTGGGCAACGGCATAGCCGACCTGCTTTTGCGCGAGCAAGACTAACCCAGCTTTGGTAAACAAGCTGATCACAATCAGCAGCAGCAACGCACCGATACTGGGCTGTACGCCGAGCATGGCAAACACACGAGTAATGATCCGACTCACCTGGGACGAACCCATACTGATGTTGTTCACTGTGCTCGTGCCTGAATCAGTGGCTAGGCTCAAGAGTGGTAAAAGGCTCGAAAGGCCAATACCTTCAGCGACAGCCGCAAGTAGTAAGCAGCCAAGCACGAGTAGGCTTTGCCAGGGATAGCGGCGAGCGAAAACGAGCAACAGACGCATGTGAGAAAAATCCTCAGCTCGACAGGCAAAGTGTAGACGCGAACTGTGCGAAAGTCCAAGGCCTCGTGGATACAATGATGCAGAAACGATCCTTACCTGCTGTTATACTGAACCTTTTCGACAATAAGAAATTCCTGCGTTGATCCTGCTGAGGTGTAGAAACGATGGAATCGATTCTCTGGCACTGTCAGGTTTGCGGTCATGATTTTGACATTTTTCATGGTGGACTGTGTCGGCGCTGTCGGCAGCCCGCCTGTCGAATTTGCCTTCAAGCTATTGACAGCAAAACCCGATCGAGTGAGGAAGCAGACTCACCGTGGGTGTGCCTGCGATGCCTGACAGATGAGGAAAAGAAGCGCTTGCCATGGTGGTCAAAACTCTTTCGGTGGCGACGTAAGGTAACATGAAGTGAATCTCTTGTGAGAATCCTCAACTGATACTTTAGGATTTTCAATCCCCTTGGTCTGAAGCTAAAGTTCCAGGCTCAATACACAAAGGCGGCTAAAGCCGTCTAAGAGCCCGGTTACCGGGTCCTTCGACAGGCTCAGGACCTGCTTTACTGGATAAGTCCGACACTCCAGCGTCAAGTACAGGATGTAATGTCAGCTCCCTTTTCTCAACAAACCGTTGCGCTGTTGCATCGTAGGCGCGTACGGTCATGTGAATGTGGAAACGAACATTGGCCTGTTCGTTGCGGTTTCGTTCAATGCGATACAAATGATACTCTGCCCGTTTCTTGGGTCGACTGCCGATAGCAGAGCCAGACCGCACTCCAACAACGGGGATTGGTCTCTGCGGTCCTGGTATGCTCCTAAGCACAGTTCTGTGTAAGTGGCCATGTAAGACAAGTTCTGCTCCAGTTTTACGTAACACTTCGCAGAAGGCTGCCGTGTCGGTCAATCGGCGAGACGCTACAATCGCTTCATCCGGCGGATGATGAATCATGACGATGCGACAGAGGTCAGTTGCAGAAAACTGCTGCAGCAATTGTTCAAGTCTCTTAAGTTGTTGAGGCCCGACCGCACCGTTTGCCTCGTGCCACGCTGCTGGGGGAAAAGTGGAGTTGAGCCCAATCAGCACAACCGGTTCGCGAACACGCACAGTGGGAAACTGTAGACCCTCTTCAGGTACTTGGCCTTCGACTCCGTTGACATTACGCTCAGGCTGAGCGGTTGCGATTTGTGTCGAAGCGGGTTGAAATTCACGATCCGACTGTAAGTATGCTTCCCAGTGTTTCCATGAATGTTCGTATGCCAGCGAGATGTATGCATCGTGATTGCCGGGGATGATAAATACCTTCTCAGGAGTTCCGAGTTGTTGGAGCCACGCCACTGCGGCAGGAAACTCAGCTTCAAGGCTAATGTTAGCAAGATCCCCGGTGACAACGGCGGCATCATGCGGCTGTTGGTGCAAGTCGTTGATGAGCACTTGCAAAACCTCCGGACGATATTCATGCTGCCGTCGTAACGTCCACGACAGCCAGCCGAGGATTCGTTTGTTGAGTAAATCCCTAGGACTTGTCACGTGCACAGGGGTGGTATGAAGATCGGAGAGATGCGCAATCGTATATATGTCGTGAGTCATAGAAGCATATCAGCCTATACTATAGGCTCTTCGTATGATAATACCATCTTCGCGCAAGAAGGAAACAGGAAGCCATGATCAGCCAACGCAAACGCAGTAGAGCAGTGTACATACAAACACAGAGTGAGCTACTGTGGTTCGAACGGTGCGGAAGGCGTGCGGTGAATAAGCTGATGAGTGTCTCGTGACCTATCTGTGCTTCCGGATGGCAGTGCTGTTGTGGCTGCTTGCTGTTTCGGCGTGGTGCCGTGCCGAGGAAGTGCGCGGCAGTCCCGCTGCTCATGTCTTACCCGGTGAGTTTGCGTCTGAACACTGGGAGTTTACTGCCCGGTTCGATTCTGGCCACTTATTGTTCATTGAGTTTATCGTGACGAATATCGGCCTGGGTGATCGTAACGCCGCGGTACTTGGCCATGTCGTCTTTCCTGACGGAAAGGTGCAGCGCTTCACTAATGGTCGCCGAGAAGGGAATTGGACGTTAGCGCCGGACCGTTTACGGATGGAGGTGGGAGCCAGTCTGCTCGATTTGCATGGACCACTCTATCAGCTACAAGTGTCGAAACGCAGTGTCAAACTCGATGTGCGGTTCCGCCCGGATGCGCAACCATTGTGGGCACAGGCGATTTCTCCCCCAGGATATGCCCTCGACCTGCTCGCTGTCGCAGCGACGACTGAAGGGACGCTCTGGGTTAATGGCATGGCAGCGCCGGTGCACGTCCGGGGCCGTATTGCGGCGACCCATAGTTGGACCAATACCGTCGGGTCTGCGTTGATCCTCCGTCGCGTGGAATTCTTCTCTTTGCAAGAGCGTTGTCCGGTCTATGCTATTGACCTCACGGCGCCAGATGGAACACGACGACGATGGCTTGTGGTTCGAGCGCCTGATCAGGCGGATTATGCGTCAGAACACTTTGACTTGGCATTTACCGGTGCATTACACGGAATCTCTGAGCACGGCTATGAAGTGCCGGGTATGCTGCAGTTGAAAAACGCACACCTGGAAGGGCAGGTCCGGTTAGAATCGCTGATCTTACAAGTCGATCCCTTAGTCGATTTGCCGCGTCCGTTTCACTACTTGGTGTCGCTCGCTCTTAATCTCCGCCCGCGAAAGATCTGGGCACTGTCACAATTAGAGACATCTTTCTGCGCGGCGGTACTCACTACCGCCGACCATGGACAGGAAAAGGGGATCACGGCAGTAACTTTTTTGAATCCGCTACCGCCGTCGTTAATGACGACACACAGGGTAAGGTATGGGGCTACAAAATACCTCACTGCGGCGCCTCTTGACTGAAGAATTGACGTCACCAGTCCCCGATGACATCAAGCCTCTAGTGAATGCGATCCGACAACGGCACGGTACTGCGGTTGTGGCGATTCTCTTCTATGGGGCATGTCTGCGTTCGCGCTCGCTTGTCGATGGCGTGGCCGATTTCTATGTGATTGTCGATTCCTATGAGGGTGCGTACCCATCGCCTTGGCTCGTGCGGCTTAACCAATTGTTACCTCCGAACACCTGTTACCTGGAAGTCGCAGACAGTAGCCATACGCTGCGGGCGCAATATGCTGTCATCTCGGTCGCCGACTTTGTCCATGCTGCTTCTCCCCGTTGTTTGCAGCCCTTCGTCTGGGCTCGATTCTGCCAACCCAGTCGCTTGGTATATGTTCGTGATTCCCACATTCAAGACACGATCGTTGATGCGGTACATCAGTCATTGCTGACGATGATTGCTCGTATTGCACCTCTCTTACCAGCTGCGGATGAAACACGTCCCATCGCGTTCCTCGACCTTTGGCTCCGTGGATTGCACGAGACCTATCGGATGGAATTGCGCCCGAAGATACCAGGGACGATTCGCGCACTCTACGAAACCGCACCGCAGCGCTATGACCGTGTGGCAGATGAAACGTTGCGTGAACTCACCTTACAAGGATGTTATGGGTGCGGACCAGTGCCGCCGGCGGGTATGTGTCGATTCCGCCGCTACAACGACACTGGATACGGCTGAGTGGGTACTGGCGACGTCCGATCGCACAGGGGTTATACGTTCTGCGTCTCATCAAAGGGGCAATGACTTTTGGTGAATGGTTCCCGTATGCATTGTGGAAAACCAGTCGCCGGCGCGGGATGCAACTTGAAGCGACGGAACGACAACGTCGTCATCCGTTTCTGTTGGGTGTTCCACTGTTGCTCAAGCTTCTTCTCCGGCGCGATCCGTACGCAACGCACCGACATTCGGCGGTGTGAACGACCGCCGGACGAGTTTTTGTATTGCAGAGAGAAGGCCGTGCTCTACGGTCCGATGATACGCAGAATCCGGGGCAAGTTCCGTCAGCAGTTGGCGGTGTAGCCTGCCAAGACTATGGTAGGGAACGGTCGGCAAAAAATGGTGCAACGCATGATAGCGGAGACCGACCGGCGCCGCGAAGACCGTAAGAAAATAACCATTAGTGAGATTGATCGAATCAAGCAACTGCTCGACCGCGGTCAGTTGTTGCCCGTCGTTGTGGTACCGATGCGCGGCTAAGGTGCGCACTTGATTCACACACGCAATCCCGGCACCGACGATATACCATTGGTAAGCCCAATGCAGCGGCGGTGTACCGTTGGCTATAGCAAGAAGTGCCGTCCACGCACTCAGAGCGGTGGCAGTTTCTTGGGTATACCAGCGTAATTGCTCTTGGGGGGATGGTTGTGGGCGTTCGTAGTGGTGGTTGATGGCGAGCGACGAGGCGTGCGCAATCAGGAAATGACGCAGTGGAGAGAGGAAAAATGACAACGGCCCGACAACTCCCCACCGCAGGAGCAATAAGATCGGGACCACGAGTGTACTAACCACGAACCCTGCTACACGAATCCTGCTCCACTGCGCTATCGGCGCGTATTCTGGATCGTGCACGGTGGCGAAGGTTGCTTGCCGGTGATGGTCGCCATGTGAATCGTACATCAGACTTGGCAGCAAAAAGGGGATACCAACGAGGAGGTTCCAGGCCAATTCAAATCCAGGAACAGTGCCGCGCTTCATATGGGATAGCTCATGGATAAAGATAGCTGCCCGCAATAAGGCAACGATGGCAACGAGGGTCGCGATCACATACAGAAGAGAGACAGTCGGTGCTGTGGCTGCGATGAGGAAGGCGCTCCAACCAACGATTGATGAGATCAACAGGTCACACCAATAAATCAGTGGGTTAGGAGAAAAAGTACTGGCAAATCGCCGTCGCACGACGGAGAGAGAGAGGGGTTCTCTATCAGAGAAAGTTTGTGGCGCAGAAGCTGGCACGTGTCTTCTTATGCTTGAAGCTGCGCGCAATATCAAGAACGAACGCTGGATTATAGTAGGGCATTTTGCCCCATATTGAGATAGATAGGACGTCGAGAGGCCTTATGCCCCTTGTAAAACATGGGAAGTCTGTTATCTACCGCTTCAGTATTGTTGCGAAATAGTAATACGCACTTCTGTGGACACATCAGAACTGCTTTCTCGTCCGATAGTACAGCAGAACCGTCGTGTTTTGGTGACGGGTGGCACCGGCTTCATCGGTTCCCACCTTGTTGCGGCGTTGATCGATCAAGGGATGCAACCCCGTGTCATTGTACGGTCTACTAGCGACATCACGTCACTTATAGAACGTGGGGTTGAGTGCATTGTTGCCGGGCTCAACGATTCAGTTTCTCTTGCGCACGCTGTGAGGGATGCGGAGACGATTATTCATCTTGCCGCAGTGACACGTGCACGCTCAGAAAAAGAATATTTCCAGGTGAATGCCGACGGCACACGAAACCTGGTCAACGCGCTACGGACCGCGCAACCACGACCGCGGCGACTCGTTTATGTCAGTTCACTAGCGGCAGCGGGCCCATCTGTGGATGGTGTACCGATTGATGTGCACGATGTGCCGCGACCTATCACTTCATATGGACGAAGTAAGCTAGCAGGAGAAGCGGTATGTCTGACGATAGCGAACGAGATGGAAGTGTTAATCTTACGACCACCAGCGGTGTATGGACCGGGAGATCGAGATCTCTTTCGTTGTTTTCAAATGGCTACCTGTGGGATTCTTCCGGTACCAACTGGTCCGACCCGCTGGATTCAGTTCATCCATGTACATGATCTGATAAATGCTTTACTGTGTGCGGTAACGGCAGAGCAGGCGAGTGGGATCTATCACGTAGCTGAACCGCAACCGTATGCCTGGGGACAAATTACCAACTGGTTGGCAAAAGCCGTTGGTCGGCAGGTACGAGCTGTCCGTGTTCCGCAGTGGGGTATACGAGCGGCAGCGGTAGTGAGTGAATTTGGCGCGGCCATGATTGGTCGCGCAACGATTTTCAATCGGGAGAAAGCAGAAGAGTTACTTGCTCCCGGCTGGCTCTGTAAAACTGAGGCCGTGAAGCGCGACCTCGGTTTCGAAGTCCGTATTCCACTGCCCCAGGGGTTGGTGGGGACCGCAAGTTGGTACCGAGAGCATGGATGGTTGTAGGGAATGGTGTGTGGGGGATGGTTGCATGAGGAAACTGCAGGAGGTTGCTCTGTTGTCCCAACGGACAGCTGCGGATGTTTACGGAGAGGGGGCAAGGAATGAATCTTCTCGATAAATGTGTGCGCTTTACACGGGCTCGAGAGGCACAGGCTGCTGGGTTCTATCCGTTCTTTATTCCTATCGAATCGTCAGACGGAGCTGAAGTTCTCGTTCGTGGCGAACCCAAGATCATGATGGGTTCAAACAACTATCTCGGCTTGACCCATCATCCGAAAGTTATTGCTGCGGCTGAGGCTGCGTTAGAGAAGTACGGAACCGGGTGTACTGGCAGCCGTTTCCTCAATGGAACGTTAGATCTGCATGAACAACTCGAAGATCGCTTGGCCTGTTTCTTGGGCAAAGAAGCCGCGTTGGTCTTCAGTACCGGTTATCAAACCAATCTCGGCGTAGTCTCTTCTCTGGTGCATAAGGGAGATTACCTCTTTCTTGATAAACTTAATCATGCCAGCCTCGTCGATAGTGCGCGCCTCGCCTACGGCACGGTGTGCCGCTACCATCATAATGACATGCGCGCGTTAGCCCAGCAGTTAGCCCAAGCTCCGGCGAAAGCGGGAAAATTCATTGTCACTGACGGTGTGTTTTCCATGGACGGTGATATCGTCAACTTGCCGGATATGATTGCTCTGGCGGAGCACTATAAGGCCGACATCCTGGTTGATGATGCACATGGGATCGGCGTTCTAGGAGAGCAAGGTGGAGGCACAGCACAACACTATGGCTTAGAAAATAAAGTCTCACTGATTGTCGCGACGTTCTCGAAGTCGCTCGCCTCAATTGGTGGTGTTGTCGCCGGCGCTGAGCCGGTAATTCACTACTTAAAACATCATGCGCGTTCGCTCATTTACAGCGCGAGCATGCCACCGGCGTCGGTGGCGACGGTGTTGGCTGCACTCGATGTGATCGAAGACGAACCAGAGCGGCGCGAAGCCTTGTGGTGCAATACCCGTCGCATGCAAGAGGGCCTCAAGAGTCTCGGCTATGACATCGGTGAAAGCGAGACACCAGTGATTCCGGTGCTCATCGGTGACCTCGCCGAGATGATCGTGCTATGGAAGCAGATGTTCGACTCCGGCATCTTCACCAATCCGGTCATTCCTCCAGCAGTGCCAGAACATTCATGTCGTCTGCGCATCTCAATGATGGCTACCCATACCGACGAGCAGATCGACTACGTGTTGGATGCCTTTGCCCAGCGTGTGCGCCAACGTGCAGCAGTATAATACTGTAAGTGAGACCCGATGCGGTCAAGCGAGGACCGAGCATGCCAGCAGCGGTGCGTGTTGTCCCTGTTCGTAACCACCGCGACCTTCGGCACTTCCTGAAGCTCCCCTGGCGGATTTACCGGCACGATCCTCTCTGGGTGCCGCCGCTACTGTTCGATCAAAAACAACTGCTCAATCGTCGCACGCATCCGTTTCATCAACATGCTGAGGTCGAGTATTTTGTTGCTTGGCGTGGTGAGGAAGCGGTTGGTCGCATTGCGGCGATCGTCAATCATCAGTACGTGCAGTTTCATGACGAAGCCACCGGCTTTTTCGGTTTCTTTGAGTGCGTCGATGACGTTGAGGTTGCCACTGTGTTGCTGACAACTGCAGAGCAATGGGTCGCAGCTCGAGGTATGCAGCAGATGCGTGGGCCAATGAGTTTCTCGACTAACGAAGAATGCGCCCTGCTTGTTGACGGCTTTGATTCTGCACCAACCGTGATGATGCCGTATAACCCGCCGTACTATGCCTCGCTTCTCGGAGCCGCCCACTACCGTAAAGCTAAAGACCTTCTCGCCTATCTTTTAGATGACACGACACCTCCACCTCGCCTCGTACGTGGTGTGGAACGACTGCTGCGAGGCCAGAAGGTTGTCATTCGCCCGTTTAATAAAAAACGATTCACACATGAGGTTGCAAGCCTCACCGCCATTTACCAAAGCGCCTGGGAACAGAATTGGGGCTTTGTGCCGATGACAACAGCAGAAGTTGAGAACTTCGCCGATCAAATGTGGTGGGTAGCGAATCCGAACCTGTGCTTGTTAGCCGAAGTCGACGGTGAAGCAATCGGTTTTGCACTCGCGCTACCGGACTACAACCAGGTGCTGCGCCGGATGAATGGCCGGCTCGTGCCCTTTGGCTTGTTCAAATTCTTGTGGGGTCGACGGAAAATTTCAACTGCACGCGTGTTGATCTTGGGACTGAAGCCCGGCTTTCGTCGGCGCGGTATCGACGCGATGCTCTACCTGCGCCTCTGGCAAGAAGCGCCGAAAAACGGCTATCCAGTGGTCGAGTGTTCGTGGATCTTAGAGGACAACTGGGACATGCGTCGTGCGCTTGAACGCATGCGTGGCCGGCTGTACAAAACCTATCGCGTGTATGAGAAGAAACTGACAAGCAAAGAAACGTGACAACACGATTGAAGTTGCGCTTATGGGTTCCTTCCCCTAGTTATTGGGGAAGGACAGAAAGGGGGTAATGACGTGCGTCACAAGGACGCCTGTCCGACTTTCGACCCCCATCCTTGCCTTCCCCTTAACAGGGGAAAGGGAAACTACATCGCAATCCACATCTTGGTGCGTCTTCTCTATTGTGAGAATCGCGTATGAGTCGCACACCACTCTTTACCGCACTCCGCCAAGCGTCCTCTCTGGCACTGCTCTGCGAGGAACAGCAAATCCCTACGGCTGAAGGGATCGAGAGAGTCGCTGAAGTGCAGTGGAGTCGCCGTCAATTTTTACGCACGACGGCTGGAGCACTCATCGGCACGGCGTTAGGGACAGTGCCGCCTCCTCGACCGCTATGGGGCAAGACGATACCTCGCATCATTATCGTCGGTGCCGGGACTGCCGGCCTTACTTGTGCGTATCGCTTACAACAGGCCGGAGTTCCAGCGCAGGTGATCGAAGGGAGCAAACGAGTTGGCGGGCGTATGTATTCGTTACGCGATACCTTTCCTGATGGGCAGATCGCTGAGCTAGGGGGAGAATTTATCGATACCAAGCATCGTGCGTTGCGGTATTTGGCAAAGGAGTTAGATTTATCGTCCATCGATCTGATTGCAGTCGACGGCAAACGTGAGCCGGTATTTTTCTTCAATGATCGCCGCGTTGCTCTGGCTGAGATCGTGGAGGCATTTCGACCGCTCGCGTGGCGCATTCGTAAAGATACGGAACCTCTTCGCGGCGCTGTGCCGACCTATCACAATCCCTATAGCGCCTATGAGCTGGACCGCATGAGCATTGCCGAGTGGCTTGATACACGAGGCGTAACCGGTGCGCTCCGCTTCTTGTTAGAGACGGCTTACGTTGGCGAGTTTGGTCTTGAAGCCAGTGAGCAAAGCGCATTAAATCTGCTTGTCATGATTGGCACCACTCCCGGCTCCTTTGAGCTACTGGGTGAGAGTGACGAACGCTTCCATCTCGTTGAAGGAAGCGACAGTGTACCAACGCGACTGGCGGAACGACTCATACAGCCGGTGACACTCGAGACTCGTCTTGACGCGATCCGCCGTCAGGCAGATGGAACCTATGTGTTGACGGTCAATCAAGTCGGCATGGTGCGTGATCTTAAAGCCGATAAAGTTGTGTTAGCCATTCCATTTACCATCCTGCGTCAAGTAGATCTCAAAGGAATAGGGCTGCCACCTGTCAAACGGTTAGCGATCGATACGCTCGGATATGGCACACATACCAAGCTGGTGACCGGATTCACGCGACGTGTGTGGTACGACGTGAACGGAAACGGAAGTTCAGTGTCAGACCTATCATATCAATCGTCTTGGGAAACAAGTCGTGGACAGCCTGGCGCACATGGCCTACTGACCAATTTTGCTGGTGGTATGTGCGGATTGGCTTTAGGCGAAGGCGCGCCTGACGAACGGGCGGCAGAGTTTACCGAACAATTGGATCGTGTCTTTCCTGGAGCGAAAGATGCGCACACCAAACTCGCTGCGCGGTTGTCCTGGCCGAAGGCACATTCCTTTCTTGGCAGTTATGCCTGTTACAAACCTGGCCAATATACGACGATTGCCGGTGCTGAAGGTGAAGCTATCGAGGGTTTACACTTCGCCGGTGAGCATACAAGCCTGGCCTTCCAAGGTTTTATGAATGGCGCGGTTGAGTCCGGCGAACGAGTTGCGCGCGAGATTCTTGCCTTGGGAGCGCAACCATCTCGGGCGCAGGACGAATGAAAATGAAAATGATTCTCAGTTTCATTTTCATTAACAAAATCAAATACTTAACTTGACTCTGGCCCGGCCGATACTTATGTTACAGGAATGGCAGCGGTGACCACGTTCACCAGAAAGGACAGAGATCATGGATACAAAAAAACTCATTGCGGCGCTGAACAAAGTGATTGCGCTGGAGCACACCGCGACCCTCCAATATCAGCAACATGCACTATTAGTGAGTGGCTTGTGGCGCAAAGTCTTCGCTGATTTCTTCGCCTCACAGTCGAAAAGCTCGCTTGAACATGCCGGCAAATTCGGTCAGAAGGTCGTCGTGATGGGTGGCGTCCCGACGGTAGAAGTGGGGACAGTACACCAATCAATCGATCTCGAAGAAATGTTGCAGCAAGATCTGGCTCTGGAAAAAGAAACTATGCAAGCCTATCACGAAGCCCATACTCTCACTGATGGTGACATTGCCCTGCGGACGATGCTTGAAGGGCAGATCGAATCCGAACAGCACGATATTGAAGAATTGGAAATGTATCTTGGGACGATCAAGACCAAAGGCGTGGAGCGGGAAGTCAGCATCCGGCGGGTTAAATAGTTGCTGTACCTACTCAGCCGCAGAGCGGCGCATGAAGATAGGCCGGCCTTTCAAGGCTGGTTAAACTGGAATAAGGGGCGAGGTCTTCAATGGCCTCGCCCCTTATTTTTTTGTCCTACGCCTGGCTTCCGACTCGTCTGCTGTGGCGCCGACGTTGCCAAAGTAGGAAAGGGAATAACTTTCCCCGGCGTCCGATATTGCTGTGTTTGCCAAAGATGACGTGTTGAGCGCAACGACTGAAGCACTGCTTCTGCTTCCTCCGGCGAAAGATGGAAGGGTTGCTGTGGGTACCAGCCGAGACTCTCGCTCCATAACAAGTATCGCAAAGCAATGAGCGGTTTGCCTTCTGAGTTTTGTTCGAGTGCGATCTCAAGTAGTGCATCGTTATTCTGATTATTAGGAATGGTTGCGAGCGTAGCTTTGGACATACATCCCTCCTGTATGGTTTAGAGCGGGGCAAACTTGGTGGCAGCTTGCCACCCCTTGGTCATCCATTGGTGCCCATCGGTATCCAGTAATAACCCTTCAACGCCTTTTACGTGCTGTAATAACGCAATACCTTGTTTCTCTCCGAGCACAAGCAGCGCTTTGCTGAAGGCCTCGGCTTGCGCGGCAGTCGGCGCCAGAATACACGCTTGGAGATTCCGTTGGATCGGTTTGCCACTGCGTGGGTCGATGATATGTCCATAGTGCTGGCCATTGATGATGAATGGCTGTCCCATCGTGCCAGAAATCGACAGGGCTTGATCACGCAGAGTGATAACCCCTGCGGGCGTACCGTCTGGTCGTTGCACGAGGATGCGCCAACCGGGCGCATCGGGCGGCGAGCCGAGCGCCCAAATGCTGCTTTGTCCAAAGTCCAATAATGCGTTGGACCGTTGCCGCTGCTGTAAGATGATCTTGAGCTGGTCGATTGCATAGCCTTTGCCGATACCGCCGAGGTCAAGGCGCATGCCCTCGCGTTGCAGCGCGACCTCTCCATTTGGCGAGAGCGAGATGAAACGTCCGCCGACGCGTGTGCGTGCTTGTCGCCGTGCTTCTACGGTGGGAAACTCATTATGAGCCATGGCTTGCCGCCACATAGTGACGACCGGCCCGACAGTGACGTCAAAGGTCTCGTGCGTCTGCTGCCAATAGTACAATGACAAAGCGAGGATTTCATACACCGCCGGCGGGACCGACATCGGTCCTTGGCCCGCATGCGCGTTCAGCCGGCTCACCGCGCTATCGGGAGAGAATGTTGTTAGTTGGGTTTCAAGTGCTGCTACGCGGACGAAAAGATCCTCAAATTGTGAGCGAGTGTTTTGTTGATCGCAAAGTGAGATCTCCAACACAGTGCCCATGACATAACGTCCATCGCTCTGGCATGGGCCCGACGCAAAGGAAAATGACAGAGTGAAAAACGGGAAGAGCAAAACTACGAGTGACGTGAGCCTGATACTGCCGACGAAGGTTTCCTTTTTGACCCCAGCGTTGCAAAATCCCCTCGCGTTGTACGCGGTCCCTCCTTCGATAGACTCAGGACAGGCTTTGCCAAGGAGGGCTTTTAAGTTCCCTGTTTTGGCAAAGGAGGGACAGAGGGGATTTCGCCAACAGCGTTGAGTCAGGACCATACACCTCAGTGATATTCACGCCAACGGTTCATCGGGATTCGTAAGCGGTGGAGTTGTGACTGGTTGAGCGCGGTAGTTTTGCTGTGAGCCGACCAGCACGGCCCAGAGGCTGAGACAGATCAACACAGCAAGGCTGATTTCTAACGCAAGGAACCCGGCAATCTTCAAGTATGCAAATGCAGGATGGACAAAGCGTACGAGCCAGCCGCTGCCTTCATCGACGAGCGCTGATACGAATGGCACGACGATGAACCACGGTTTACGTTCGGGTGGGAGCGGCACGAACAGAATCAGATGGGTCAAGGTTAGCAACAAAATGCCCATGGCAAAGAAGTGGAAATGAGAAATTTCCAGCATGCCTTGATAAGTGCGGGGCTGACGGAAACTCTCCTCTGAGCCGAGATAATACTCGGTCACCGATTTGTAAGTGAAGCCGATGTGAGAATAGAGGAGAACGTTGGTTAGCCAGAGAATACCAATATAAACGACGAACAATACAATGATCGTCTGTAACAGGCGGTTGCGTGACCACTCGGCGGTAACGACAAAGCGCATGAAGCTAATGGCTCCCTTGAAAAACAATGCGGAAGGCCGCCGAGGCCTTGCGAACGGCATTAGTCACAGACTGTGAAGAGAGCGTCGCGCCACTGATCGCATGAATGCCCTTGTACACTTGCAGCTCTGGCGCGAGGATTTTGCCGTCAAATTGCTGCAGCCAGCGCTGCGGCGGGAGGTAGTCTTCTGGCTCGTGAAACGCGACGATCATGACTTTTTGTACAGTGCCGGTAGGGGAGACTGACACGAGGAACGTTCCCGGTAGTGTCCGCACTGGGCGGGTATCGAAAAAGGCGTAGCCAACCACCGTGTCGCCTTTGTAGCCGATGGCGACCGAGAGCAACTTGGAATCCACCTGCGCGGTTGCCAACCTAGTGATCTGTTGGAGTTGGTCGTCAGTTAATGTGATTGTGCGGGTCTCGACCCGCTCAGCGTCTGGCAGAACCGCCTGGATTGCCTCCTGACGTGAGGCAAAGATCGCGGCGTGGGTAGGGCCAATAATCAGAAACACGAAGGTTCCAACCCACAACAGAGCGAAGAGCCTGGGGAATTTCATTTCTCTACTCATTCTGTTCCTCCGTGAGGCGAAGGCTGCCACTGGAGGGTAACGCCATGCCATGTGGATGCATCTCCCCAGGGGATGACGACCACTCGCTTGCAGCGCCTGCACTTCAACTCCACTCCTTCTGCGCGAACGCGAGCAAGAAGATTTCCGCATAAACAGCGACTGTCTTGCGGAGGTCGCGGACGAGAAGTGGTCGATCGCCTATTCATCGAGATGAAATTGAAAATCATTTTCAATTTCATTTGTCAAGAGGTGGCTTCCTCTTACCATTCCTCAGGGAAAGGTTAAGGAAATTTTCGGAATCCGCCTTAATGTCGGAAATTTTTACAGCGGAATGATATAGAGGATATAACAGTAAAGTTAATTTTCTCACGCCAGGGCTTCTAGCGCTGCTATTTGTGTTACTCATGTACCTGAAGGGGATAGGCTTGATCACTGTTGAGCGTAGGAAAACTTAACAACCGAAGCCGAGCGACAAGACTTGGTTTTTCTACATTTTCTTTCATGAGTCCCTATGTCCAGCTCTGCGCGCTGTAGGGAATCTTTACGGGAGAGAAGTCGCTATTTGATGGGACAAACTCTTCAGAGACAGAAAGACGTGTGTTCACAGAGAGTTTCGTCACATCGCACCGGGCGAGCAACAGCTATAGTCACTGGTATCCACTTTGCTTTATCCTCACTATGGGTGATTTATCTTTCCAACCAACGATTGACGGCGCGCATACAGTGAACGCAGTCCCAGAGAGGGACACTTTTAGTGACCTCACAATAGCCAGCCCCCGAAAGAAAAGCAGAGATTGCATACGAGCAATTTTTGCGGGGTTGTTGGTACTCAGTGCTGCTCCTGCACACGCGTATACGTACTACTATACCGGTGTGAGTAATACGGCGAAGGTGGCGTACGCGTCGCAAGCACGCCTGCGGATGGACGCTACTCCCAACTGTCTTAAAGGGAAATGTCATGCGATTGCGTGGACCGCCTTATGGGACGCAGGTAAGGGCAGCAGCAACCAATACGTGGAAGTGGGTATTGGCTACTCACCACGTGTGTGTCCGAAGAATGCTCCGGTAAAGCTCTGGTGGGCTTCCCCGCAACTGCCAGGCAGTGCCACGATCGGTTGTGTGCCAAAGGGAACCGAGGTGGTTGTGACCGCACAGCATGAGGATGGATACGAAGGCGTCCTGGCGACATGGGAATGGGCTGGTCAACGGACTTCGCAGTGGGTAGATACGCCGGGGTGGTCGGTTGGTCCGGGTATTCATCCAACCAAGATCGAAATCTATTCGTACTACGACAACGTGACTCCTGGCCCGGTCTCACTATCTGTGTCTAATGTGTTGCTGTATGACCAAGACACCAAAGTCGTTCTTCAGCAGACTGCTCCTTACTATGCCACTCCTGGCAGCAGCCTCACCTCATTTGCAGTGAACTACTAACTCACTTGACTCAGGTGCAGGATTGGTGCGACCCATACCTCATCAGTGACCTTCCTCTACGGCATCGACATCAGCCTGGCCGCTGATACGCCGACGGATGTGTGACCAACTCATGCCGGTGGCGAGGATAAGCGCAACGATTACGAGACTCACATACGTAATCGTCCGCGGACTGTCCGGCGCAATCCACCCCCAACTGGTGAGCAGCCACACCAGTGAAGCACATAGAGCGATCACCAAAATAAGACCAACCAACCCAAGTGAACGCAGCGTCGCGCGCAAGTAAACAGCCCAGCCAATCAGCAACAACACGCCAACGACCGCTTGCTCTGGGCCAAACGTCGCCACGTTCGTGAACGTCCAATGGTAATACGAATAGCCTTCTGGGTTGTACGTTACTCCCACTAGCAACAGTGCGAACAGTAAACGCCAGAGAAAACCGCGTCCAGTGAATCCTCGTTCTGCCATTCCTTCTCCCTTCCCAATTCTCACAGTGGATGACGGATGGAAGGGAAAGTGTCAAGCAAGGAGCGAAGAAGAGTCGTTCTTGCCTCTTCGATTGATGAGCAGTAGAGTGGTAGAGAGTAGCCCTTGGCAAAAGGCTTTGTCCCTGCTAACCAGAAAATTCGTTTCCTGCCTATAGAGGCATTGTGGAGAGGTGGCCGAGTGGTCGAAGGCGCTCGCCTGCTAAGCGAGTGTACGGGTAATACCGTACCGCGGGTTCAAATCCCGCCCTCTCCGCTCTTTCTTACTGCACTCCGCTAATGACAAAGTTCTGGAGCTTCTCTTGCCACTTTAACGTCACGTTGCGTCCGTTGAACGGAACGGTATAGCTGCCGTTAGCACCAGACACGAACGGAACTCCGAAAGTCGCCACGGTCACTGTCGCCCGGCCAAACTCCACACCATCAGCGAGCGCCACGACCTGATAAGTGCCGGGACTAAGGTCATTCCAATTAACGAGAATACCAAACCCGTTGTTATCTTTTCCGCATGTGTTTCGAGTGTCTGCGCGTGGGGTACCATACGCCGCGGGGATAACAATACTATCATTAACGCGCACGGTGACTTGGGTGGCCGCACACACCCAACCGGAAATGAGACTAATCCCGCTGACTGCGCTGTTTGGCTGGGGGTTCTCCAATAGGCCCTGAACCGAAGTGACGAGGGTAGCAGGATAAATGGCGCGAACGCCCGCAAGGTCGTCGGGTTGGGGCGTGTCAAGATCACTCACACGACGATTCATAATCGCTGCCACCGTCTGTCCAGCATCATCCGGGTGATCGAGTCCGAGTATGTGGCCGAGTTCATGGATCGCGACGCGGTGAAAATCATAGACGACCGTGCCGGCGGCATTGGTTTGCAGAGGGCCAGGATAGGTGACCCATGTCCTTTTGCTATCGAAGACTGTATCCGCATCAACAAACGCGCCAGTCGCTGGGTTGACGATGAAATAGGTTACTGCAAGTGAACTGCCGAAGCCAGGACCAGGACCAGAACCGTTCGAGGGACACACTGTTGAGCGAAAAGCGATAGTGTGGTTTCCATCGTTGTCGCAGGGAGTGGCTGTGACAGCGGGGGATTGTACGTGGAAACGAAAGGTCGTATCCGGGCTCTGCCAACGGCTGGCAGCGTCGATAACGGCATCGGTCCAGCAGGGACCCCAGAAGGTCAGCGGCGTTTGCGGACAGCCCACCTGTAAGTTGATCGTGGCTTCGCTTTCGGGCCACACTGCTAGCACACCACGGCTCTCTTCACGCACAAACGCAAAGCTGTCTGAGCAGAGACCAAATACGCTGAGGACACCGATCAATAAAAAGAGAGAAAAAGTTCGCATAGCAGAGGATTTTTTAGTGTACAATTATTGATTCGCTGACGGCAGAGTTTGTTGAATCGTTTGTAGTAGAGCTGATAGTGACAAGGGCGGTTGGGCCCCAGTCATAGGGGAACGTTTGACAAATTTACCATCCTCGATCTTAACGATCGGCACGCGAAAATTGTCACTGACAGTTTCTACGCCTTGTTGTGGATCAGCCATCACACGTAGGAGCCCCTGCCAGATGCCGACGAGCGGGCAAAAGTCGCGATGGTTACCGGCGCAGAACACCACGACTTTCTCACCCACAGTAAACTGGGGAACCCCGGGAATCGTCATCACTAACCCATTCGGCATCTTTCCGCCGAGAAATTCCAAGGTGAAACTCGTGCCAGGCGAGCCTTTGACAACGGTGAGGTTCGCGAAGGTAACCAACGTCAGTGGCGCCTTTTTTCCCGCGTCCCACTGTTCACGAATGTCGGTTACTGTCCCGACCGCGATGACTTCCGCCTGAGTAACAAGGTCGGTAAAAGTGAACTCGGTGACGCTTGTGGCTCGCGCAAGGTTTAGGGACAAAGAACAGATAGTCAGGACGAGAAATTGAATTATTACGAACGTTTTCACCATACTGTTCCTCTTAGTTTGACATCCAACCATTGTACCGTGTTTGCGTGCTCCTCCAAAGATCAGGCAAAACAAATTTTGCTGTCGTATCTCTACATAGCCGACACCGTGAGCCTATGGTAACGCAATGCGATGCAAAACGAGAATCCATGGTCAGTCACCGTACCGCGCACTAAACAAATTGCTGCGGCAGTCATTGGCAACGCGTTAGAATGGTATGATTTTGTGGTCTACGGATTTCTGACGGTTATTATCTCTCGCTTGTTCTTTCCTGCACACAGTGAATATGCGTCATTGCTGCTGACCACCGCGACCTTTGGCGTGGGATTTTTCATGCGCCCAGTAGGGGGCATTCTCCTTGGGATGTATGCCGATCGTAAAGGGCGCAAACAGCACTACAAATTGATTATCAGGCTAATGACCGTATCGATGGCGATCATTGCCTTTGCGCCGCCATACTTAGCGATTGGCATTGCTGCACCGTTGCTCATGGTGTTAGCGCGGTTGCTTCAGGGGCTCGCGACGGGTGGTGAATTTGCTAGCGCGACCTCATTTTTGGTCGAGGCTGCACCGCCCCAACACCGTGGTTTTTATGGCTCACTGCAGATGGTAGGGCAAAGTCTGGCGGCCTTGGGAGGAGCATTATCTGGAGTGCTAGTGACGCGTGGACTTACAGCGCAGCAGCTTGATTCCTGGGGTTGGCGGTTGCCGTTTGTAGTTGGCTTGTTGATTGGCCCAGTCGGGTTATACATCCGCCGTCACCTTGAAGAAACAGAGGCCTTTGTTACTGCGCGTCGCACGGGGCAACGGCAAGCGGTCGGCGCATTACTTAATGAGCATCTACGTAGTGTCCTTGTGACCTTTGGCCTCACTATTTGTGGGACAATTTCGTATTATGTCATTCTGGTGTACATGCCGACGTTCGCTAATAAGCAACTGAACCTCCCGCTGAATGAAGCCTTCATCGCGCAAGTGATTGGACTTGTCTGCCTGACGCTCGTGATTCCAGTGTGTGGAACATTTTCAGACTACATTGGTCGCAAGCCGATCTTGATCGCTGCGCCAGTTGTATATCTCTCATTGTTATATCCGTTCTTCACCTGGATTCACGCGCATCCGAGTTTCCTGCATCTCGCGCTCATGCAGAGCGCCTTGTGCGGTATTGCCGGTGCATTCTCCGGGCCGATTTCCACCGCAGTGGCCGAACAATTTCCTGTCGGTATACGTTCGACCGGACTTGCTGTTGCCTACAACATGGCGGTGATGCTGTTCGGCGGCTTTGCCCAGTTCATCGTCACTTGGCTAGTGGAGCAGACCGGCCCGCCGACCGCGCCAGCGTACTATGTGATGTTCGGTGCAGTGATTGGATTAGTTGCAGCGGTGTCCTTGCAAGAACGGAAGAGGTAGCAAAAAGAGTAGATGTTTAGTAGTCGGTAGTCGGCTCAGTCGTTGTCTCATTGTGAGATTGACTCATCGAGTCATTGAAGAATTTCCAGCGTGCCCATTGCAGAATTGTAAAATTGAAAAATTGAATTGTTTCTCCGTACTTCACTGACTCAATGGCACGATGACTCAATCCCTCAATGCCCTACTCTGGCTGATGACTGAAAGCTGATAGCTGAGCGCTTACCAAAGAGGTGGTTGCCGTGCCCCCTCCAGGTATGCTACACAAAGCCTCTCGTTGAGCAACTCTCGATGCGATGACCTTGTAAAGTTGCTCACTGCCGAACCCACCTGGTACATCATTTTTCTGTATGCGCCGTTAGCTCAGTTGGATAGAGCGGCAGGCTACGAACCTGTAGGTCAGGAGTTCGAATCTCTTACGGCGCACTGTCTTTTCAGCTACTTAGCAAACATCTGGGATGACGCTGGTGTGCGTTCACGGGTTGGACTAATAGAATAGTGACAGACAAATGCTAGGAAACAAGCGAAAAATCCAGGAAATTTGCCCTTTTGCCGGCCCGTGGCGGCTCGTTTGAGCAAATTAGGGCGAT
>Ga0081539_10000985_pt1 | contig 53050 bp, 45 predicted proteins | sample TabmetS4T2R2_FD_71023 | JGI IMG/M metagenome (GOLD analysis project Ga0081539, IMG submission 71023) | Tabebuia heterophylla rhizosphere microbial communities from the University of Puerto Rico - S4T2R2 | ecosystem: Host-associated > Plants > Roots > Rhizosphere ... | reverse complement strand
CCCCGTCGTCACCCTCGCCCGCTAGGGCGTGTTTCAAAAGAGGATTCCCCGGGTCCGCGCCAGCGGCGGGCCGCCGCTCCCGCCGGAGACCGCTGCGGCCGGCGGCTCGCCAGGGCTCGCCGAGATCCCCGGCCTCCGCTGCCAGCCCCGCGCGCCAAGCCCCACCGCCGCGGGTCACCCGCGCCGGCCAAGCCGGCGACGGTTGGCGACCACCGCGCCCGTTCGCACCGCGGGTGCGACCGGCTGGCCGCGGACCGGTCCACGATGGACGCCGGGCGAACCCGGGGGGTGCGATGGGCGTTCGGGAGGTGGAGCCGGCGGATCCGGACGGGATCGACTTTCCGTTCGCGCTCGGCCCGCCCAACCGCGGCCGCCACCGCGACCCCGCGCCGATCGCGGACGGCTTCGGCCGCGCCGTCCAGCGCATGCCGGTGAGGTGGATCATGCGGGCTGGCCAAAACCGCAGGCCATGGTTAGCCTAACCTAACCCTGACCGGCGACATCCCCGAGAACGGAAGATCCCCCATGCGCGCATGGCGTCCCATACTGGCCCTGGCGGCGCTCAGCGCCCTGCTCGCCGGCTGCGGCGACGACCCCTCCACCGGCGACGCGGCGGCCGCCGCGCCCGCCGGGCCGTGGCAGTTCACCGACGGGTCGGGCCAGGTCGTGAAGGCGGACAAGACCCCGACGCGGATCATCGCGCACGCCGGCGAGGCGGCCGCGCTGATGTCCTTCGGGATCAAGCCGGTCGGCGTCTACGCCGACGAGGCGGTGAAGACCGACCCCAACCTGAAGAGCCTCGACCTCACCGGGATCGAGATCCTCGGCGAGGAGTGGGGCAAGATCGACGTGGAGAAGGCCGCCGCCCTGCGACCGGACCTGATCGTCGGCGACTGGTGGCCGGCCGAGAAGGCGCACAGCGGCATGGAGGAAGGCGTCGACGAGAAAAGCAAGAAGCTTGCCGAACTCGCCCCGGTCGTCGGCGTGTCGCAGGGCAAGTCGATCGTGGCGCTCGCCGAAGGGTACGAGGACCTCGCCGCGAGCCTCGGCGCCGACGTGGACAAGCCCGAGGTCGCCGCCAACAAGAAGCGCTTCGAGCAGGCGGTCGCCACGTTCAAGGAGGCGGTCGCCGCCAAGCCGGGCCTCACCGTCGCGGCGATGTCGCCCTCCGACGAGAAGGTGTACGTGGCCAACCCGCCGTACGCGCCCGAGCTGCTCGACCTGCAGAGCTGGGGGCTGAAGGTGATCGACCCGGCCAGCCCCGACCCGTCCTTCCCGTACTGGGAGAACCTCAGCTGGGAGAACGCCGACAAGTACCAGCCCGACCTGATCCTGTGGGACGGCCGCTCGTTCACCGCCACCGCCAACGCGGAGTGGGGCAAGAAGCAGCCGACCTGGTTCAAGATCAAGGCGGCGAAGGCCGGCGCGGCGGTCTCCTGGCCGGCGTTCTGGCTGCACACCTACGGCGACTTCGCCACCGAGCTGGACAAGCTGACCGCGGCGGTCAAGGCCGCCGACCCGAATGTCGGCGACTAGCCCCTACGCGACGGGCACCCCGCGGCGCCGCGCACGGCGGGCTGTTGCCTTGGGGCCGGGGCTCGCCGTGCTCTGCGCGGTGCTGGTGCTCGTGGCGTTCCTCAGCGTGACCATGGGGTCGCGCTCGCTCGGGCTGTGGGACGTGCTGCGCGCCCTCGGCAGCCTCGACGACGACGGGTCGATCACCAGCACGGTGACGCTGGAGATGCGGGTGCCGCGCACCCTGCTCGGCATCCTCGCCGGCGCGGCGCTCGGGGTCGCCGGCGCCGTGCTGCAGGGCGTCACCCGCAACCCGCTCGCCGACGCCGGCATCATGGGCATCAACTCCGGCGCCGCCGCGTTCGTCGTGTTCGCCATCACCGTGCTCGGCGTGCGCGGCGCCGGCGTCTACGTCTGGTTCGCGTTCGCCGGCGCGGCGGTGGCGCTCGTGCTCGTGTACGCGATCGCCTCCATGGGCCGCGAGGGCGCCACCCCGGTGAAGCTGGCCCTGGCCGGCGTGGCCGTGACCGCCGGCCTCGCCTCGGTCACCAGCGGCATCGTGATGACCAATGTGGACGCCCTCAACGAGCTGCGCTTCTGGCAGGTCGGCTCGCTCGCCGGCCGGTACACGCCGATCCTCACCGGCGTGGCCCCGTTCATCCTGGTCGGGCTGGCCGTCTCGATGTTCTTCGGGCGGCCGCTCAACGGCCTCGCGCTCGGCGAGGACGCGGCCCGCGGCCTCGGCCAGCACGTCCCCCGCACCCGGGCGGCCGCGTTCGCGGTGGTGGCCGTGCTGGCCGGCGCGGCCACGGCGGCGTGCGGGCCGATCGTCTTCGTGGGGCTCGTCGTGCCGCACGTCGCCCGGTTCGTCTGCGGGCCGGACTACCGGTGGATCCTGCCGTACTCGATGCTGCTCGCCCCCATCGTGCTGCTGCTGGCCGACGTGCTCGGCCGGGTCGCGGTCGCACCGGACGAGCTGCAGGTGGGTGTCGTGCTCGGCGTCCTCGGCGCGCCCGCGTTCGTCGCCGTCGTCCGCTACGCCCGCCTGTCGGAGGTGTGACCGGTGACCGCCACGATGACGCCCCCGAAGACGGCACCGGCCGCGCTCCGGCTGAGCCGGCGGCGCCGCGCCACCCGCTCGCTCGCGGTCACCGGCACGCTCGCCGTGACCGTGGCCGCCCTCTTCGTGCTCACGATGATGGTCGGCAGCTTCCGGCTGAGCCCGACCGAGGTGATCGCCTCGGTGCTGCACCTGCGCGACGACCCCAGCGTCGACTTCGTCGTGCGCGGCCTGCGGCTGCCGACCGCCGCCTCCGCGCTGACCGCCGGCCTCGCGCTCGGCGCCTCCGGCACGATTTTCCAACAGCTCCTGCGAAACCCGCTCGCCTCGCCCGACCTCGTCGGCATCGCCAACGGGGCCGGCCTGGCCGCGGTGCTCGGCATCGTGGTCCTGGGCGTCGGCGGGCTCGCGGTCAGCGGGCTCGCGCTCGGCGGGGCGTTCGCCGCCGGGCTGCTCATGTACCTGCTCGCCTGGCGCGACGGGGTCAGCGGCTACCGCTTCATCCTCATCGGCGTCGGCGTGGCCGCCTTCTTCGACGGCATCGTCGGGTACGTGCTGACCAAGGCCCAGCTCTTCGAGGCCCGGCAGGCCATGCACTGGCTGACCGGCTCGGTGGGGCAGGCCAGCACCAGCGAGCTGCGGCTGCTCGCCGTGGCGCTCGTCGTGCTGCTGCCGGCCGCGCTGCTGCTCCAGCGTCCACTCAGGACGCTCGAGCTCGGCGACGACGCCGCCCGCGCGCTGGGCACCCGCACCGAGCTCAGCCGCGCCGGCCTGATCGCGACGGCGGTCGTGCTCGTCGCGCTGGCGGTCGCGGTGACCGGGCCGATCGCGTTCGTCGCCCTCGTCGCCGGCCCGATCGCCAACCGGCTGCTCGGCCCGGCCACCGGCGGGATCCTCGCGGCCGCGTTCGTCGGCGCGGCGCTGCTGCTGACCGCCGACCTCGTCGCGGTACACCTGATGCCGACGCCGCTGCCCACCGGCGTGGTGACCGGCGCGGTCGGCGCACCCTATCTGTTGTGGCTGCTGGCCACGACCAACCGGCAAGGAGCGGGTGGATGAGTGAGCGCGGAGGGCGGCCGACCACGACGACGCCGAGCGGGCGGGCGGAGGTGGCACCGTGACCCGGCTGCGCGCGGAGGGCCTGACCCTCGGGTACGACGGCCGGACCGTCGTACCCGACCTCGACGTCACGGTGCTCGACCGCAAGGTGACCGCGATCGTCGGTGCCAACGCCTGCGGCAAGTCCACTTTGCTGCGTGGCCTCGCCCGGCTGCTGCCGCCCAAGCGGGGCGCGGTCTACCTCGACGGCCGGTCGCTGGCCGACCTGAGCACGCTCGACGTCGCCAAGGTGCTCGGGCTGCTCCCGCAGACGCCGGTCGCGCCGGACGGCATCAGCGTCGCCGACCTCGTGTCCCGCGGGCGGTACCCGCACCAGGGCTGGTTTCGCCGGTGGACCGAGCGGGACCACGACGCGGTCGCCCGCGCGCTGGACGCCACCGGCACCGCGGACCTCGTCGACCGCCCGATCCGCGAGCTGTCCGGCGGGCAGCGGCAGCGGGTGTGGGTCGCCATGGCGCTCGCCCAGGACACCGACCTGCTGCTGCTCGACGAGCCCACCACGTTCCTCGACATCAACCACCAGGTCGAGCTGCTGCGGCTGCTGCGCGCGCTCAACGCCGAGTCCGGCAAGACCATCGTCGCGGTGCTGCACGACCTCAACCTCGCCTGCCGCTTCTGCGACCACATCGTCGCGATGGCGGACGGCGCCATCGTGGCCGAGGGGCCGCCCACCGAGGTGGTGACCGCGGCGCTCGTCGAGAAGGTCTTCGGCATGGCCTGCCTGGTCGTGCCGGATCCGGTCGCCGGCACGCCGATGGTCGTGCCAGCCTGAGCCTTCGGTCGGAAAGCCGACCGCGCTCGCGCCGCCGGCGCACTAGCGTGGGCCGATGGCGGAGACCTTCCTACCGTCGCGGCACGGGTTCGCGTTCGACAACTCCTGGCCGTCGCAGCCGGCCGTGGTCCTGCCGACACTGTTCGGCGACATCCGCGTCGGCGACGCCGCCGACGGCCTCTGCGGCGGCATGACGTTCGCCGCGCTCGACTACTGGCGGGCCGGCGCGGCGCCACCCGCCGACCGGCCGGCCGCCGGCCAGCCGCTCTACCGGTACATCGTGGACCGGCTGATCGCCTCGTGGCACGTGCCGGCCGGCGTCGCCCAGTACTACCAGTGGATGAACCTCCCCGACGGCGACGCCACCTTCCGGGTCTTCGGCCGGCGGGTCCTGACCGAGCGCGGGCTGGCCTGGCGCACGATCCGCGTCCAGTGGCCCCAGGTCAGGAAGGACCTCGACCGCGGCCTGCCGGTGCCCATCGGCGTGGTCACGGTCAGCTCGACCCGCCCGCAGGACCTCGGCCTCAACCACCAGGTGCTGGCCTACGGCTACAGCGGCACCGGCAGCCGCGTGACCCTCCGCGTCTACGACCCCAACCGCGGCCGCCGCGACGACGTCTACATAGGATTCGACACGGCGGCGCCGGCGAAGCCCACCGCCTTCGACCACAACCTCGGCCTCGGCCGGCGCCGCGTGCGGGGCTTCTTCCGCGCCGCCTACGCACCCGGCGACGCACCATCCGGCTGACCGCTCGATCAGGCACCTCCCGGTCCCGCGTCAGCGGCGGACCGCAACTGGCGCGGACGGGGGAATACCGGCTCGACATGACAGTGACTATCATCGATCCATGCGACGTGTGCTGGTTGTCGTCCTGGCGGTGTTGTCGGCGTCGGTCGTCGCGGGGCCGGCGGCCGCCCGCGAGCGCGGGCCGTCGCCCGGGACGCCGGTGGCGGTGCGGCCCCTGCCCGCCGAGCTGCGCCTGGCGGGCAGCGGCGCGGCGTGGCGGGTGTGGTACGTGTCCACGTCGTGGAGCGGGCGCCGCACGGTGGTCAGCGGCACGGTCACCGTGCCGGCCGGGCGGCCGCCGGCGGGTGGTTGGCGGCTGGTCGGCTTCGGTCCGGGCTTCAACGGCACGCCCGACGCGTGCGCCGCGTCGCGGGCCGGCACGCCGCCGTTCGTGCGGCCGCTGGCCGAGGGGCTGCTGGCCGCCGGGCACGCGGTGGCCGTCACCGACTACGAGGGGATCGGCACGCCGGGCGAGGGCTCCGGGGTCAACGGGCGGGCCGAGGCGGCGGCCCTGGTCGACGCGGTGCGGGCGGCGCGCCGGATCGCGCCGGTGTCGCGCGACTGGGCGGCGGTCGGCTACTCGATGGGCGGGCACGCCGCGCTCTGGGCCGGCGCGCTGGCCGCGTCGTACGCGCAGGAGCTGCGCCACGCCGGCACGATCGCGGTGGCGCCGACCACCCAGTGGGGGCTGCAGTCGGCCGCCAGCGGGGTGCCCGGCGCGCCGCTCAACCCGGCCGTGCCGTACCTCGGGCGCACGCTGCCGGTGACCGACGCGGGCGCGTTCCGGGCCGAAGACGTCTTCTCGCCGCGCGGGCTGGAGCTCGTCGCGGCCGCCGGGCGGCTGTGCGTCGCCGACCTGGCCGCCGCAGCGGCGGGCGTGACCAACGGCGACGCGTTCCTCGACCCGCCGGCAGCGGGCGCGGTGTTCGCGTCGCTGCTCGCCGACGACGAGGTGCCGGTGGCGCGCTACCCCCGCCCGGTGCGGCTCGCCCACGGCACCGCCGACGCCCTGCCCGCGGCGCTGACCGAGCTGACCGCCGGCCAGCTGGCGGGCGCGGGCACCGACGTCGCGTACCTGCCGGTCCCCGGCGCCGACCACTTCACCGTGCTGGCCGAGGTGACGCCGGTGGTGCTGGGCTGGCTCGGCGAGATGTTCAGCTCGTGAAGAGCTTCGCCGCGGTGATGACGGTCTGCGTCACGCCGTAGCCGAGCAGTGCCGCGACGAGCAGCCACGACACCCACAGGCGCGCGGTCTGGTTCTCGGGTGGCTGGTTCATCGGGTGGGGCTCCCTTCGGCGGCGACGGCCGGCGCGGGCGGCGGCTCGGCGGCGGGCTCGTGGTGGTGGTCGGGGACGGGCCGGATCAGCAGGTTCGCGACGAAGCCGACGGCCAGCACGCCGACCATCGTGAACAGCGCCGGCCGGTACGCCTCCGCGGTCAGCGTGCCGGGCTTGCCCTGCGCGTCGAGGAAGCCGTTGACGATGAGCGGGCCGGCGATGCCCGCGGCCGACCAGGCGGTCAGCAGCCGCCCGTGGATCGCGCCGACCTGGAACGTGCCGAACAGGTCGCGCAGGTACGCCGGCACCGTCGCGAAGCCGCCCCCGTAGAAGGACAGGATCACGCCGGCCAGCAGCACGAACAGCCCGGTCGCGGCGTGCCCCACGGCGGCGAGCAGCGCGTACAGCACCATGCCCACGCCCAGGTACACCATGTAGATGGGCTTGCGGCCGATCAGGTCCGATGTGGACGACCAGGCGAAGCGGCCGGCCATGTTGAACAGCGACAGCAGCCCCACGAAGCCGCCCGCGGCCGCCACCGTCACGCTCGACGTGCCGCCGTCCCGGAAGAAGTCCTGGATCATCGGGCTGGCCTGCTCCAGGATGCCGATGCCGGCGGTGACGTTGCAGAAGAGCACCACCCACAGCAGCCAGAACGAGCGGGTGCGGATCGCGTTGGAGGCGGAGACGTGCGCGGTGGTCACCAGCGGCTTGGCGGCGACCGTGGCCGGGTCGAAGCCGGCCGGCCGCCACCCCGGCCGGGGCACGCGCACGTTGACCACGCCGAACATCATGATCACGAAGTAGCCGGCGCCGAGCGTGAGGAAGAGCCCGACGAGCGCGCCGCCGGAGGCCACCGAGCCGGCGACGCTGGAGTCGTACCCGGAGTCGTAGAGCTCCAGCAGCTGGCGGGAGAGCGGGCTGGCCACCAGCGCGCCGCCGCCGAAGCCCATGATGGCCAGCCCGGTGGCGAGGCCGGGCCGGTCCGGAAACCACTTGATGAGCGTGGAGACGGGGGAGATGTAGCCGATCCCCAGCCCGATACCGCCGAGGAACCCGTAACCCAGGTACACCAGCCACAGCTGGCCGGTCGCGATACCCAAGGCTCCTACGAAAAAGCCGCTCGCCCAGAACGAGGCGGACACGAACATCGCCTTGCGCGGTCCGTTGGCCTCCACCCACGTGCCGCCGACCGCGGCCGAGAGGCCCAGCATCACGATGGCGATGCTGAAGATGACGCCGATCGCGGTCTGGCTGGCGTCGAAGTGGGCGATGAGCGAGTTCTTGTAGACGCTCGTCGCGTACGCCTGCCCGATGCACAGGTGCACCGACAGGGCCGCCGGCGGGATCAGCCAGCGGCTGTACCCCGCGGGCGCGACGGTGTGCTGGTGGTCGAGCGCGGACAGGAGCCCCACGGTGTCCTCCCGGCGTACGCGAATGAAAGTTTCCCGATAGTTCGAAACTTAAATGCGTAAGTCGGGTGCCGCACGTCCAGCGGTCGATCCGGCGCGCCCGGTGGTGCCCGTTATGAGCCGGATGGTCAGCGCGGGCACTCCCCGACGTGGGTCGGGCCGTCCACTGTGAGCAGCGCGGTGGCGAGCACCTCGCGGGCCACGCCCCGGCCCAGCGCCAGCCCGGCCTGGTTGCTGAACTCGAAGTGCTGCCCGCCGAAGATCCGCGACCGGCCGGCCTCGGTCGCCGCGGCCGAGAAGCCCGGGTACGCGCGGGGCAGGCCGCCCGGCGCGCTGTCGGTCGCGTACTCGAACGGGATGCCGTCGGCGCAGAAGAAGCCGGCCAGCACCGCCGAGGCGGCCCCGCTGTAGGAGCTGTGGCCGGACACGTACTCCGGCGTGCCGCCGGGACTGCCGGCGCGGGCCGACCAGTCCACGATGGGCGGGGTGCGCGGGTTGCCGTCGGTGTCCGCCTCGCGGATCGCGGTGGTCGGCCGCCAGTGGCGGTAGGTGAACTTGGTCGCCACGGTCGTCACCGTCGTGTCCGCCGTGGCCATGGTGAGCAGCGCCGCCAGCCGCGCGCCCCGCGCGAGGGAGAGCCGGCGCGCGGTGGCCACGTCGAGCGCGATGTCGAGCCACGCCCCGGCCGGCTGGGCCGAACCGGCGGGCAGCGACCAGAACTGGTACGTGGCGGCCTTGTCGTCGTCCGGGATCGCCGCGTCGCCGAGGAGCGCGACCTCCGCGAAGGCGGCCGCGTAGTCCAGCGTGGACAGTGCCGGCGGCGGCCCGGGCACGTAGGCCCCGGGGTCGGCGACGGCGAACGGCCGCACCGCCCGGTACTGCGTGCCCGACCACGCGGCCCGGAAGACGCCGGGGCCGCTGCCGGCCGGCTGGCTCTCCACCGGCGTGGAGCCGTCGCCGGTGCGCGCGGCCACCACCCGCTCGCCGACCCGGGCGCCCCAGCGCGCGCCCTCGTCGCGCCGGTGGCCGGGCCGCAGCCGGGCGAGGTCGGCCGCCAGCCGGGCGTCGTAGGTGGCGACGCGGGCGGGGTCGAGCCGGGTCAGCACGGCGTGCGCCGCGGCCGCGGCGGCGGCCCGCTGGTCGCCTTCCCGGGGGCCCGGCCCGGGCACGAGGGCGGCGGTGCGGCCGCCGTCGATCCCGTTGACGGCGTCGAACACGGCCACGTTGACCATCGCGTACAGCCGGGCGGCGTCGGCGTCGGACGCCCGCGCCGCGCGCGCGGCGTCGAGGGCCAGCCCGTCCCACGCGACGAGGACGTCGAGCCCGGCGTGCCCGGTGTCGGCTCCGGCCCGGGCGGGTGCGGTGAACGCGGCGGCGGCGAGGACCACGATGACGGCGAGGGTCTTCCTCATGCCCGTACTCTGCACCCGCGCGTCATGGACGGGGGCTGATGTGTCGCGCACTTGACGGCGGCTCGAACAGCCGCGGGCCCCAGACCGTGACCGCGAGCCGCCCGCCGCTTGAGGTCCTCCGCCACGCCCCTCGGTATTCGCCCCGCCATCGCCGGGCGATAGGAAGGTTCCGGTATAGCCGATTGCATTGAAAGATGTATCTGAATGGATAGCGTGTGGTCGGGGTCACCCCCCACGACGTCCAGGAGGTCATCAATGGTCCTGAGAAGACTGTCGGCCGCGGCGCTCGGCGCCGTGGTGGTCGCGGCGCTGCAGGTCGCCGGCGCGGCACCGGCCGGCGCGGCGCCCCAGCTCTACGCCGCCGCCACCGATCCCGGCGGCACCGTCACGCCGATGATCGTCAACGGCCGGCCGGCCTCGGAGAACTACTCGTTCCTCGTGTACACGTCCGGCTGCACCGGCTCGCTGATCAAGGCGAACTGGGTCGTCACCGCCGGGCACTGCCCGACCCCGTCGTCCGTGCGGGTCGGCAGCGTCAACCGCACCAGCGGCGGCACCGTGGTCGCCGTCAACGGCTCGGTCAGCCACTCCCGGGCCGACGTCAAGCTGCTGCGGCTGGCCAGCTCGGTGACGCAGGCGCCGGCGCCCATCCCGACCACCTCGGGCGCCGTCGGCACCGCCACCCGGATCATCGGCTGGGGCCAGACCTGCCCGACCCGGGGCTGCGGCTCGGCGCCGACGATCGCCAACGAGCTCGACACGTCGATCGTCGCCGACAGCCGGTGCCTGGGCATCGACGGCCCGGTCGAGATCTGCACGAACAACACCAACGGCAACGCCGGCGCCTGCTACGGCGACTCCGGCGGCCCGCAGGTGCGCATGGTGAGCGGCCGCTGGAACCTCATCGGGGCCACCAGCCGGTCCGGCAACGGCAGCGCGGTCTGCGCCACCGGTCCGTCCATCTACGGCGACCCGCCGTCGATCCGCTCGTGGATCAACACCCAGGTCGGCGGCCTGCCCAGCTGATCGCACCACCTCCGGCGGCGGGGTGCCGTGGGGTCACCCCGCCGCCGAGCCCGGGATCCGCACCGCCCGGAACGTCGTCGTGCGGCGCGGCGCGAAGCCGATCCGCTCGTACAGGCGGATCGCGTCGGTGTTGCTCGCCGCCGCGTGCAGGAACGGGGTCTCGCCACGGGCCCGGATCCCGGCGGCGACCGCGCGGATCAGCCGGGTGGCCAGGCCCAGGCCGCGGTACGCCGGGTCGGTGCAGACCGCGCTGACCTCCGTCCAGCCCGGCGGGCGCACCCGCTCGCCGGCCATGGCGATCAGCCGGCCCTCGCGGCGGATGCCGAGGTAGGTGCCGAGCTCGATGGTCCGCGCGCGGAACGGCCCCGGCTCGGTGCGGGCGACCAGGTCGAGCATCTCCGGCACGTCCGCCGGCCCGAGCCGCACCGCCTCGGGGTCCGGCTCGGCGCGCAGGGCAACGTCGACGAGCTGGACGCCGGCCATCGTGAACACGACCTCCCAGTCGCGCGGCGGAGCGGCGGTGACGCCGGGCAGCGCGACCTCGGCACCCGGCCCGGCGATCTCGCTCAGCTCGGCCCAGGCGCGCGCGTCCGGCTCGGCCCGGAGGGCGGCGAACACCGCGACGTCCGGGTGGTAGCGGGCGGCCTGCCCACGCACCTCGCCGAGGTGCGCCTGCGGGCCGTTGAGCGCCGCCCACGCCGGGTTGTCGAGCACGTGCGTCATGCCCGCAACCCTACGGGCGCCGCTCTGTCAGCCCGGGCGGCGCTCCCGCCCGGCGCCGGTGTCCGCCAGCGCCGCGATCATGTCGTCGCGCGCCCGGGCCACCCGCGAGCGGATGGTGCCGACCGGGCAGTCGCAGACCCGCGCGGCCTCCGCGTAGGAGAGCCCGAGCACCTGCGTGGCCACCAGCGCCTCGCGCCGCTCGGGCGTCAGCCCGTCGAGCAGCCGCCGCAGCACGACACCGTCCTCCACGGGGAACGCCCGCGCGTCACCCGCCCCCGGCCACTCGTCCAGCGTGGCGGTCCGCGGGCGCGCGGCGACGGTGCGACGGTGGTCGACGACCACGCGGCGGGCGATCACGAACAGCCAGGTGAGCGCCGACGAGCGGGCGGCGAACCCGGGCAGGCTCCGCAGCGCCCGCGCGTAGGTCTCCTGGGTCAGGTCGTCGGCCTCGCCCGGCCCGGCCAGGTGCGCGACGAACCGCCACACCCGCTGCTGCGTGGCCCGGACGAACGCGGCCGCCGCGTCCCGGTCACCCTGGCCGGCGGCGAGCGCCAACTCCGTCTCGTCGTCCACGCAGGGATAGTCGTCGGCGGCGCCGTCCTGGTTCCCGCCTGTATCGCCTACGACCTATGCGCTTCCGCCTGAGTCCGTTTCGAGATGATATTTCCCGGGTCCGCGTCAGTGGCGGACCGCCGCTCCCGCCGGAGACCGCTGCGGCCGGCGGCTCGCCAGGGCTCGCCGAAACCCCCGGCCTCCACTGCCACCTCCGCGCGCCAAGCCCACCGCGCTCCGGCCGGCGGGATGGCCGACTTTCGCGGTCTCGGCAGGCATCGCGGCGCAAGACCTCTGCCCGTCCAGGTCGTGGAACGACTTCCAGACGGCAGGACGAGGCGACGGATCATGGGCTGCCACCGCGCTCGGACTCGGCGCCCGCATGATCGTTCGCCCAAAAACCGCACTTTCCTCGGCGTGTCGTCCGGTAATCGGGCGAACGATCATCGCCCCCCAGGGCTCTTGGAGGTACCGCGCTGCCCGTCGCGGTCCAGACCCGACGCCAAGGCGGCGTAATCCCTTGATCGATGTCCGGACGTCAGAGCGGGGGTGGGTTGGGCTTGGCGCGCGGAGCCGGCAGCGGAGGGCGGGGGGTTCGGCGAGCCCTGGCGAGCCGCCGCCCGGAGCGGTGCCCGCGGGAGCGTACGGTCTACAGCTGACGCGGACGGGGGCGAAGATGCCTGTCGTTGAGAACGGTCACAACGGTGAGTCGGGGTCGGAGAGGGCGTGCGGGCGGCCGAGTGGGTCGCGGATGGCGTTATGGGTTTGTTACTCATCGAGGGGCGGCGTTGGGCCACCAAGATCAGAACAATACGGTCACGCGGGGATCGGGTCGCTGGTGGTGGGGCTGATCGATACGTCGGGTGATCTCGTTACGCGACCGTGACTGGTAGATGTCCCGGGGACACCTTGACGGCGCGAATGTGAGCGCTAACAATGTGCGTCAACCTGATCTTCGGGCCTGCATGACACCTGATCCCGGAGGGGAGAGATTTGTGAACAGGAAACTTCTGGCCGCTCTGGGCGGCGCGTTGCTGGCACTCAGCCTCGCGGCCTGTGGTGGAGAGGGTGCCGGTGGGGATACCGATACCGCCGCTCAGGACCCTAAGGACCTGACGATCGGCGTCTCGATGCCGACGCAGACCTCGGAGCGGTGGATCGCCGACGGCAACTCGGTCAAGGAAAAGCTGGAGGCGAAGGGCTACAAGGTCGACCTGCAGTACGCGGGCGACGACATCCCGACGCAGTCGCAGCAGGTCGACCAGATGATCACGCAGGGCGCCGACGTCCTGGTCATCGCGGCGATCGACGGCACGGCGCTCAGTGGCCAGCTGCAGGCGGCGGCCGACAAGAAGATTCCGGTGATCGCCTACGACCGGCTGATCCGGGACAGCAAGAACGTCGACTTCTACGTCAGCTTCGACAACTACAAGGTCGGCGTCGCGCAGGCCAACGCGCTGCTGGTCGGGCTCGGGCTGCAGACCAAGGACGGCGCCAAGGGCACCAAGACGGGGCCGTTCAACATCGAGCTGTTCGCCGGTTCGCTCGACGACAACAACGCGCACTTCTTCTTCAACGGCGCGATGGACACGCTCAAGCCGTTCATCGACAGCAAGGCGCTGGTCGTGAAGTCGGCGCAGACCAACATCGAGAAGGTGGCCATCCTCCGCTGGCAGCAGGAGACCGCGCAGAAGCGCATGGAGGACCTGCTGACCTCCAGCTACAACGACGGCTCGAAGGTCAACGGCGTGCTCTCGCCGTACGACGGCCTGTCCCGCGGCATCATCACCGCCCTGCAGAACGCCGGCTACGGCAAGGGTGCCAACCCGATGCCGGTCGTGACCGGGCAGGACGCCGAGATCGCGTCGGTCAAGCTGATCAACGACGGCGTGCAGAGCTCGACGATCTTCAAGGACACGCGACTGCTCGCCGAGCAGGCCGTGACCGCGGCCGAGGCGTTCCTGCAGAAGAAGACGCCGACCGCCAACGACACCAAGACGTACGACAATGGCGTCAAGGTCGTGCCCTCCTACCTCCTGCCCGTGGTGACCGTCTACAAGGACGACATCAAGAAGGAGCTCATCGACTCCGGCTACTTCACGGCGGAGGAAGTCGCCGCCGGCCAGGCCAAGTAACCCACGCGGTCGGGCTCGGCGGAGTGGCCGCCGGGCCCGACCCCTTGGCCGGCGCGCGACGAAGGAACGGAGAAAGACGGATGGACGACGACGTACTGCTCGAGATGCGCGGCATCACCAAACGGTTTCCCGGCGTGACGGCGCTCGCGGACGTGTCGCTCGCGGTCCGGCGCGGGGAGATCCACGCGATCTGCGGGGAGAACGGCGCCGGCAAGTCCACCCTCATGAAGGTGCTGTCCGGGGTCTACCCGACCGGCAGCTACGACGGCGAGATCATGTTCGACGGCGAGCCCGTGCACTTCGGCGGGATCCGCGACAGCGAGTCCGTCGGGATCGTGATCATCCACCAGGAGCTGGCGCTGGTGCCGTACCTGTCGATCGCGGAGAACATCTTCCTCGGCAACGAGCGGCGCGGGCGCGGCGGGTTCATCGACTGGAACCGCACCAACCGCGACGCGGCGGCGCTGCTGGCCTCCGTGGGGCTGGACGAGAACCCGGTCGCCCCGGTCATCCAGCTCGGGGTCGGCAAGCAGCAGCTCGTCGAGATCGCCAAGGCACTGTCCAAAGAGGTGCGGCTGCTGATCCTCGACGAGCCGACCGCCGCGCTCAACGACATCGACTCCGCGCACCTGCTCGACCTGCTGCGGCGGCTGCGCGACCAGGGCATCACCTGCATCATGATCTCGCACAAGCTCAACGAGATCACCGCCATCGCCGACTCCACCACGGTGATCCGCGACGGCCGCACGGTCGAGACGCTCGACATGCGGTCCGGCGACGTGAGCCAGGAGCGCATCATCCGCGGCATGGTGGGGCGCGACCTCGACAGCTTCTACCCCGACCGGGTCTCCGAGCCGGGGGAGGAGGTGCTGCGGATCGAAGACTGGACCGTGTGGCATCCGGTCCAGCCGCGCAAGGTGGTCGACGGGGCCAGCCTCAACGTGCGGGCCGGCGAGGTCGTCGGCATCGCCGGGCTGATGGGCGCCGGGCGCACCGAGCTGGCGATGAGCGTGTTCGGCCGGTCGTACGGGCGGGACATCAGCGGCCGGCTCTTCATGCACGGCAGGCAGGTGCGCGCGCGGACGGTGGCCGAGGCGATCGACAACGGCATCGCGTACGCGACCGAGGACCGCAAGCGCTACGGCCTCAACCTCATCGCCGACGTCCGGGCGAACGTCTCCGCCGCCGCCCTCGGCAAGCTCGCCCGCGGCGGCTGGGTCAACGGCAACGAGGAGATCAAGGTCGCCGAGGAGAGCCGCCGCGACCTCAACATCCGGACGCGCACCGTGATGGACCAGGTGGGCACCCTCTCCGGCGGCAACCAGCAGAAGGTCGTGCTGTCGAAGTGGCTCTTCACCGACCCCGACGTGCTGATCCTGGACGAGCCGACGCGGGGCATCGACGTCGGCGCCAAGACGGAGATATACGCGATCATCAACAAACTCGTGGCGCGGGGCAAGGCGGTCATCGTGATCTCGTCCGAGCTGCCCGAGCTGCTGGGGATGTGCGACCGGATCTACACACTCTCGGCCGGGCGGATCACCGGTGAGGTGCCGGTCGCCCAGGCCACCCAGGAAAACCTCATGGCGCTCATGACGAAGGAGAAGGAGCTCGCCGGATGACCAGCACCAAGCCCACTGTGAAGGCGGAGCTCGCCCCGTCCGGGAGCGCCCCGTCCGTGGCGCTGCACGCCGGCACCAGCGACCCGCGCACGCTCATCATGCGCAACCTGCAGCAGAGCGGCATCTACATCGCCTTCGTCGCCCTCGTGCTGCTGTTCGCCTTCCTCACCGACGGCGTGCTGCTCAGCCCGGACAACATCACCAACATCGTGCTCCAGTACTCGCACATCCTGGTGCTCGCGATCGGCATGGTGATCCTGATCGTCGCCGGCCACATCGACCTGTCGGTGGGGTCGGTGGTCGCGCTCACCGGAGCGGTCTCGGCCGTCATCGTGATCCAGCAGGACTACCCGTGGTGGCTGGGCGTCCTCGCGGCCATCGCGGTCGGCGTCGCCACCGGCGCGTGGCACGGCTTCTGGGTGGCGTACGTCGGGATGCCCGCGTTCATCGTGACGCTGGCCGGCATGCTGCTCTTCCGCGGGCTGACGCTGCAGGTGCTCGACAACATCTCGCTCTCGCCGTTCCCGAGCCAGTACAACGACATCGCCATCGGCTTCCTCAACGGCCTGCTCGGCGGGCAGGGCTACGACGCGTTCACCCTGCTGATCGCGGGGATCGCGGTCATCGGCTACGCGGTGAGCGTGTTCCGCACCCGGCTGGCGCGGATCCGATACCAGCAGTCGGTGGAGTCGTTCCCGCTGTTCGTGGTGCGGGTGCTGCTGGTCGCCGCGGTGGTCATGTACTTCGCCTGGCAGCTCGCGCACTCGCGGGGCCTGCCGATCGTGCTGATCATCCTGGCCGTCCTGGTGATCGCCTACGGCCTGATGACCCAGAACACCGTCTTCGGCCGCCAGGTCTACGCGATCGGCGGCAACCTGTCCGCCGCGACGCTCTCCGGCGTGAAGGTCCGCAAGGTCAACTTCTGGATCTTCGTGAACATGGGGCTGCTGGCCGGCATCGCGGGCGTCATCTACTCCGCCCGCACCAGCGGGGCGCAGCCGGGCGCCGGCAACATGTTCGAGCTCGACGCGATCGCGGCCGCGTTCATCGGCGGTGCGGCCGTCGCCGGCGGCGTCGGCAAGGTCACGGGCGCGATCGTCGGCGGCCTGTTCATGGCCGTGATGAGCAACGGCATGCAGCTCGAGGGCATCGACCAGTCCACCCAGTCGGTGGTCAAGGGCCTGGTCCTGCTGCTCGCCGTCGCGTTCGACATCTACAACAAGCGCCGCGCCGGGGCCACTCGCTAAGCGAATCAGGAGGCACAGTGACCGACGACCCCTACCTGGGCAAAGAAGTCTGGTTCCTGACCGGGAGCCAGGGCCTGTACGGCGAAGAGACGCTGCGCCAGGTCGCCGAGCAGTCCCAGCGCGTGGCCGCCGCCCTGGAGGCGGCCGCCGGCGTGCCCGTCCGGGTCTCCTGGCAGCCGGTGCTGACCGGCGCCGACGCCATCCGCCAGGTGATGGGGCGGGCCAACGAGACCCCGTCGTGCATCGGCGTTATCGCGTGGATGCACACGTTCTCGCCGGCCAAGATGTGGATCTCGGGCCTCGACACACTCCGCAAGCCGCTGCTGCACCTGCACACCCAGGCCGACGCCGCCCTGCCCTGGGCGACGATCGACATGGACTTCATGAACCTCAACCAGGCCGCGCACGGCGACCGCGAGTTCGGGTTCGCGCTGACCCGGCTGCGGGTCGCCCGCACCACGGTCGCCGGGCACGTGAGCGACCCTGCCGTGGCGGCCCGGATCGGCTCGTGGGCCCGCGCGGCGGCCGGCGTGGCCGAGGCGCGGTCGCTGCGCCTGGCCCGGTTCGGCGACAACATGCGTGACGTCGCGGTCACCGAGGGCGACAAGGTCGAGGCGGAGCTGCGGGTCGGCGTCTCGGTCAACACCTGGGGCGTCAACGACCTCGTCCGGCTCGTCGACGGGGTCAAGGACACCGCCGTCGACACGCTGATCGAGGAGTACCTCGAGACGTACGAGCTGGACGCGGACGTACGCCCCGGCGGCGCCCGCCACGACAGCGTGCGCTACCAGGCGCGGGTGGAGGCGGCGCTGCGGCAGTTCCTGGAGGAGGGCGGGTTCCGGGCGTTCACCACCAACTTCGAGGACCTCGGCGGGCTCCGGCAGCTGCCCGGCCTCGCGGTGCAGCGGCTGATGGCGGCCGGCTACGGCTTCGGCGGCGAGGGCGACTGGAAGACCGCCGCGCTCACCCGCATCCTCAAGGTGGTCGGCGGCGACCGGCCGGGCGGCACCTCGTTCATGGAGGACTACACGTACCACCTGGCGCCCGGCACCCCGAAGGTGCTCGGCGCGCACATGCTGGAGGTCTGCCCCACGATCGCGGGGGAGCGCCCGCGGATCGAGGTGCACCCGCTCTCCATCGGCGGCCGCGAGGACCCCGCCCGGCTGGTGTTCACCGCCGCGAGCGGGCCGGGCGTCGTGGTCGGCTGGGCCGACCTGGGCGACCGCTTCCGGTGGGTGGCCAACGACATCGACGTCGTACCGCCGGACGCGCCGCTGCCCAACCTGCCGGTGGCCCGCGCGGTGTGGGAGCCGCGCCCCGACTTCTCCACCGCGACCGAGGGCTGGCTCACCGCCGGCGGCCCGCACCACACGGTGCTGTCGACCGCGGTCGAGGCGGACGAGGTGCACATCGTCGCCGAGCACCTCGGCATCGAGCTGGTGCACATCGACGCCGGCACCACCCGCCGCGGCCTCGCCAAGGAGCTGCGCTGGAGCGCCGCGTACCACCGGCTCGCCCAGGGCCTGTAGCGCACACACCGCGCCGCTGGACGCCTCGTGGCCCAAGGTCGCCCCGACCGAGTTCCACCTCAAGCTGGTGGCCGCCGCGGCGACCGGGCTGGCCGACCCGGTGGCGCTGATCGACGCGCGGCGCCGCGAGCCGCTGCGCCGGCTCCGCGAGGTGCGGCGGCTCGCCCAGGCAAGTGGCCAGGTCAAGAGTCGGGGCGAACCCTGGCCCACGTGACGACGGAAACCCTTTCCAACCAAAGAGGTTTGGGCTACCGCGATGTCCGTTGTGTCCAGGCTGTTGCTCCCGCGGCCTCACCCTGCCCGGACCTGTGCGCGCGGGGACCCTTTGGCGCCTGGCCAGCGGCTGGGCGGGTGCGGCCGCGGACCATGACGACGTCGCGGTAGCCCAAAATGGTCGAAATGTGCAGTGCTACCGCACCACCGGTAACGTAGCGTAATCAGCTTCGGGCCGTAGGTGTGAATCTAGAACGGTTAGGGTCGATATAGCGCCCTAACCGTTCTAGATCGCGAAGACCCACCCCCACGCGGTGACGCGGCGTCATCGACGACGCCTTGACCGCCGCCGGCAGCGGGTGGGCTGGCACGCGGAGCCGGCAGCGGACGGCCGGGGGTTTCGGCTCGCCCCGCGAGCCGCCGGCCGGGAGCGGTGCCCGCGGGAGCATGCGGCCCGCGACTGACGCGGACGGGGGCAAATGCCTGCCAGGACCGAGCCGCCACCGGAGATTCCAGGTCAGCACCCGCGTCACGGAGTGATCCGTCGTCCCGCGATCCTTCGGGCCCGATCGATGTCTGGACGGCTGGATATCAGTATGAAAACGAATGAGTGCAATCGTATGCGCACGCGGGTATGGTCCGGTCAGGCCGGGTGAACTCGACAGAGGGAGCGAGGGATGAGGACGCGTCTCAGGTGGCCCGCCCTGGCGGCCGCGGCGGTGTTGCTCGTCGCGGGTTGCGGCTCGGAGGGCGATGGTTCCAGCGACGAGCGGAACGCGCCGGCGGCCACCACCGGGTGCGCCAGCAGCGGCGAGTTGACGATGTGGGAGCGCTCCGGCGGCAACAAGCAGATGGTCGACATGCTCGTCGAGGCGTGGAACGCGAAGAACGCCGACTGCCGGATCAAGCTCACGTACATCCCGCACACGGAGATGGTTGGCAAGATCGCTCAAGGGATCGCGTCCGGTGAGGTGCCCGACCTGATGGGCATGGACCTCATCTACGCGCCGCAGTTCGAGAAGGCACAGCAGCTCGTCGACCTCACCGGCCGGATCAAGGACTGGCCGGAGCTGAAGACGGCGAGCAAGGGGCACATGACGGTCGCGACTTACGAAGAGAAGTTGTACGGCGTGCCGCTCTACGCCGACGTGTCGGCGCTCTTCTACAACAAGGATCTTTTCGAACGCGCGGGGCTCGACCCGGCGAAGCCGCCGACCAGCCTGCCGCAGCTGCGCGAGTACGCCGACAAGATCACCGCGCTGGGCGGCGACGTCAAGGGGTACTACCTGCCGGGCAACTGCGCCGGCTGCAACATCTTCACGGTCGGCCCGCTGATGTGGGCCTCCGGCGCCACGATCGAGGCCAAGGACAAGGGCGACGAGCCGCTGGTCGGCGACGGCGTCAAGCAGGTGCTCCAGTTCACCCGCGACATGGTCAAGGCGGGCAACGTCCACGACGGCGACCGCACGGAGAACGGGGAGACGTTCCACCTCCAGTTCGGCTCCGGCAAGGTCGGCATGATGGGCACCGGCAACTTCAACATCACCCTCGCCCGCGAGCAGAACCCGAAGATGAAGTTCGGCGTGGCCCTGCTGCCCGGGATGACGCCCGGCTCGTCGGCCTCGTTCATCGGCGGCGACCTGGTCGTGGTGCCGCGCGGCAGCGAGCGGGTGGCCGACGCGGTCAACGTGATGAAGTTCCTGCTCTCCGACGAGGTGCAGGTCGAGGTGTACGCGAAGGCGCTCAACCTCACCACCCGCAGCGACATGGTCGACAACAGGTACTTCCAGGCCGAGCCGCTCGTCCAGGACGTGGCGAAGGCGCTCGAGGTGGGGCGGACGCCGTACACGCTGACGTTCTTCGAGCAGATCAACTCGCCGCAGGGCCCGTGGCTGAAGATGCTGCAACGGGCGTACTACTCCGACGACCCCATCGACACGATCATCGCGGACGCCAAGAAGGCGATGAAGGACATCGCGGGCCAGTCCTGAACCGCCACGCCCGGCCGCGCCCACCGGAACCCCGCCCCGGTGGGCGTGGCCGCCAAGCCCGTGGAGGCTGCCGTGTACCGCAGTAGACGCGCCGGGCTGGTCGGGCTGGCCTACCTGGCGCCCGCCCTCGCCTTCGTCCTCGTCTTCACCGTCTACCCGCTCGGCCGGATGATGTGGATGTCCCTGCACAACTGGTCGCTGCTCACCCCGCCGGTGTACGTGGGGTTCGACAACTACGAGCGGGTGTTCCGCGACCGCCAGTTCTGGGTGTCGTTCCTGTTCACGCTCAAGTACACGGCGCTGATCACGCCCGTGCTGATCGTGGGCGGATACCTGCTCGCGCTGCTGACCGCGCACAACTCGCCGCTGCGCAAGGTCACCCGCACCGTCGTGTTCGTCCCGGTGGTCATCGGGCTCGGCGTGTCGAGCCTGCTCTGGTACTGGCTGTTCAGCGCGGACTTCGGCCTGGTCAACCGGGCGCTCGTGGACCTCGGCGTGGTCTCCGGCCCGGTGCTGTGGCTGGGCGTCGACGCCGACACCTCCAACTTCGCCATCAGCGCGTCCGTCGTGTGGAAGGTGATCGGGTTCGGCATGATCCTCTTCGTCGGCGCGATCCAGGCCGTGCCCACCGAGATCACCGAGGCGACGCTGGTCGACGGCGCCGGCTACTGGCAGCGGGTCACCCGGGTGATCCTGCCGCTGACGCTGCGGACGGTGCTGCTCGTGACGCTGCTGAGCGTCATCGGCTCGCTGCTCGCCTTCGACCAGTTCTACATCATGACCGCCGGGCAGCCGCAGAACGAGACGGCGACGTCGGTCTTCTACGTGTACCTCAACTCGTTCCCGTACCTGAAGCTGGGCTACGGCGCCGCGCTGTCGATGGTGCTCGCCGTGACGATCCTGGCGTTCACCGTCGTGCAGCTCCTCCTCGCCCGCCGGAGCGAGGTGTGAGGGCCCGCCGCGGCTACCTGGTCGGCGCGGTCTGCGTCGCCATCTGCGCGGTGATGCTGATGCCGCTGCTGATGTCGGTGCTCGCCTCGGTCAAGCCCACCGCCGAGGCGGCCGCCACGCCGCCCACCTACCTGCCGCACTCCGTGAGCCTCGACAGCTACCAGCGGCTCTGGTCCTACCAGCAGGGCCTGCCCACCTACCTGTGGAACAGCCTCGGCACCGCGCTGCTGACCATCGCGCTCACGCTGCTGCTCACCGTGCCGGCCGCATACGCGCTGGCCCGCTTTCCCATCCCAGGCAAGGAAGTCGTCTTCGTCGTGCTGCTGCTCGCGCTGATCGTGCCCTACCAGGCGATGCTGACGCCGATGTTCCTCATGTTCGCCGACCTGGGGCTGACCAACTCGCTCTTCGGCCTCGCCATCCTGCACACCGCGATCCAGCTGCCGTTCAGCCTGTACATCCTGCGCAACAGCTTCGGCGCGGTGCCGCGCGAGCTGGCCGAGGCGGCCATTGTGGACGGTGCGTCGTCGTGGCAGGCACTGGTGCGGATCTTCCTGCCGTCGACGGTGCCGGCGATCGTGACGGTCGCGCTCTTCGCGTTCATCATGTCCTGGAACGAGTTTCTCGGCGCGCTCGTGATGATGAGCAAGGGCTCGAAGTTCACCCTGCCGCTGATCCTGGCCGCGGCCCGCACCGAGACCAGCCTGGGCGGCACCGACTGGGGCATGCTCCAGGCCGGCATCACCATCTCGATCGTCCCGTGCGTGCTGGTCTACCTCCTGCTGCAGCGGTACTACGTGTCGGGCCTCATGAGCGGAGCGACGAAATGAAGGTGGAGATCACCGGCGGGTTCTGGGCGGACCGGCAGCGGCTCAACCGCACCCGCACCATCCCGCACGGGTTCGAGCAGCTGCACCGCTCCGGCGTCCTCGACAACCTGCGGATGGCGGCCGGCGCGGAGGGCACCTACCAGGCGTACTCCGACAGCGCCGGCACCGGCCTGCGGTTTCTGGACTCCGATGTGTACAAATGGCTGGAGGCGGCCGGCTGGGAGCTGGGCCGCGCCGCCGACCCGGGCCTGGAGGCGGCGGCCGACGAGGCGATCCGCGTGGTGGCCGCGGCCCAGCGCGACGACGGCTACGTCAACAGCTACGTGCAGGTGGTCGGCGGCGGCACCCCCCACCAGAACCTGGCCTGGGGACACGAGTTCTACTGCGTCGGCCACCTGATCCAGGCGGGGGTCGCGTGGCACCGCGCGCTCGGCGACGACCGTCTACTGTCGATGGCCCTCCGCGCCGCCGACCGCGTCTACGTCGAGTTCGGGCCGGGTGGGCGCGAGGGCGTCGACGGGCACCCGGGCATCGAGATGGCGCTCGTCGAGCTGACCCGGGTCACCGGCGAGCGGCGCTACCTCGACCTGGCCGCCCGGCTGCTCGACCTGCGCGGGCGCGGGCTGCTCGGCACGGAACGCTTCGGCGCCGCCTACTGGCAGGACCACGAGCCGGTGCGCCAGGCCGCCACGGTGGCCGGCCACGCGGTGCGCCAGCTCTACCTCGACTGCGGCGCCGTCGACGTGGCGGCCGCGCTCGGCGACGGCACGCTGCTGGCCGCCGTCCGCCGCCGCTGGGACGACCTGATGCGCACCCGCACCTACCTCACCGGCGGGATGGGCAGCCGGCACCGCGACGAGGCGTTCGGCGACCCGTTCGAGCTGCCGCCGGACCGGGCGTACGCGGAGACGTGCGCGGCCATCGCGAGCGTCATGCTGGCCTGGCGCCTGCTGCTCGCCACCGGCGAAGTGTCCTATGCGGACGCCGTCGAGCGGGCGATGTTCAACGGGGTGCTCTCCGGGCTCTCGCTGACCGGCACCGCCTTCCACTACACCAACCCGTTGCAGCGCCGCACATCCCGGACCTACGAGCCGCCCGGGTACGGCGAGCGCGCGCCCTGGTACCCGTGCGCGTGCTGCCCGCCCAACCTGATGCGCCTGCTGAGCTCGTGGGAGCGGTACCAGGCCACGAGCGACGCCGCCGGGGTCCGCGTCCACCAGTACGCGACGTCGGAGATCGACGGCGGCGACGTCGCCCTGTCGGTGCGCACCGACTACCCGTGGCACGGCCGCGTCACCGTCCACATCGGCCGGACGCACGAACGCCCGTGGACGCTCGCGCTGCGCGTGCCGGCCTGGTGCCGCTCCGCGTCCGTCACCGGCCCGGACGGCACGCGGCTCGTCGACCCCGGCGCCGTCGCGCTGACCCGCCGCTGGCACGCGGGCGACACCGTCGTGCTCGACCTGGAGATGCCGGTGCGGATCACCGCCCCCGACCCGAGGATCGACGCTGTGCGCGGCTGCGTCGCCGTCGAGCGCGGCCCCATCGTCTACTGTGTAGAGTCCGACGACGTGCCGCTGGCGACCGAGCTCGAGGAGCTGAGCTGGGACCCGGGCCGCGAGCCGGTCGCGGTGCCCCGCCCCGACCTCGGCGCCGGCATCGTCGGCGTGCGCCTCCCGATGACCGCCCCGGGCCACGACGGCCGCCTGACCGCGGGTGCGATCCCGTACTACGCCTGGGGAAACCGGCGCGTGGCCGGCATGCGCGTGTGGATCCCGCGCTGACCGCCCGTTCGGGCGTTCCGAGAACAGGATTTCCCGGGTCCGTGTCGGCGGCGGGCCGCCGCTCCCGCCGGAGACCGCTGCGGCCGGCGGCTCGCCAGGGCTCGCCGGGATCCCCGGCCTCCGCTGCCACCTCCGCGCGCCAAGCCCACCCCACCGACTTTCGCGGTCTTCGGCAGTGCTCGCGGCGCGGGGCGGGCGTGACCAGCGGCGGACGGGTGAGGCCGCGGGAGCGGCGGTCTGGACCACGGCGGGCGTCGCGGTAGCTCAATTGGGGAAAGTGGGTGGGGCGGTGGAGTCGCGGACGACCAGGACCGGGTCGAAGACGTCGAGGCGGGGTGTGCGGGCGGCTTCGGGGTCGCGGGCGAGGGTGACGGCCTGGCGCACGGCGTGGGCGACGACCTCGGAGATCGGCATCCGGAGCGTGGTCAGGGCGGGCACCGTGTGGCTGACGATCAGGATGTCGTCGAAGCCGACCACCGACAGGCGCTCGGGCACGGTGGCGCCGAGGCTGTGCGCGGCGTGCAGCACGCCGATGGCGACCAGGTCGGTGGAGGTGGCGACCGCGGTCGGCGGCTCGGGCAGGGCCAGCAGGCGGCGGAGGGCGGCGTCGCCGCCGGCGAGGGTGTTGGGGCAGCGTTGCAGGTAGCCGGGCGGGACGGCGCCGAAGCGCTCGCGGGTGAAGTCGAGGTAGGCGTCCTCGCGCACGCGGTAGTCGTTGGGCAGCTCGGCGTTGACGAACGCGATGCGCCGGTGGCCCAGCGACGTGAGGTGCGCGAGGCCGGTCTGGATGCCGGCGCGGTCGTTGGCGTCGACGGTGGGAAACTCCAGCGGGCTGGTGCCCTGCCACAGCGCCACCACCGGCACGCGGGACGCGCGGAGGTCGGCCAGCAGCTGGGGCTGCGCGCCCATGTCGCCGAGCAGGACGATCGCGTCGGTGTGGCGGGTCTCGAGCACGGAGGTCAGGGAGGCCGCGGCGTCGAGCCGGTCGTGCACGTGGCCGATCACCACGTTGTAGCCGTGGGCCATCGCCTCCTTCACGAGCGCCTCGACCGCGCCGGCGTAGAAGGGGTCGCTGAAGTCGCGCACCACCGCGCCGATCAGGTTGGTGGAGGCGCCGCGCAGGCCCCTGGCGAGAGGGTTGGGCCGGTAGCCGAGACGCCGCGAGGCCTGGATCACGCGCTCCCGGGTCTCCTCGCCGATGCGGACCTTGGTGGGCACGCCGCTGAGCACGCGTGAGACCGTGCTCTGGGAGACGGCGGCCGCGGCCGCGATGTCGCGCATCGTGACGGCGGCACGTGGACCCTCGGGCGGCGCCGGCGGCTGACCCGCGCCGGGCGCCTCGTCCGGGGTCGACCGTGGACCGTGTGCAGGGTGCGACATCGCGGCCAGGTTACCACGAATACGATTGCAGTCAGGGCTTTCGCCTCCGGGTGTAGTCCATCCGGATCCCGCCGCGGGCCGCCGCTCCCGCCGGAGACCGCGGCGGCCGGCGGCTCGCCGGGGCTCGCCGAGATCCCCGGCCGCTGCTGCCACCTCCGCGCGCCAAGCCCACCCGCGCCCCTCGGGATCAGAGCGGTCAGAAAACGGTGCCGGCGTCGCGCGCGACGATGTCCGTCATGCAGCGCTCGGCCAGCGCGGCGACGGTCAGCGCGGGGTTGCACGCGCCGGTCGAGCCGGGGATCAGGGCGCTGTCGACGACGTAGAGGCCGCGGTACCCGCCGAGCCGCCCGTAGCCGTCGCAGGCCTGGCCGATGACGGCGCCGCCGAGCGGGTGGAACGTGTAGGCCTCCAGCCCGTTCAGGTCCAGCAGCCCGTACGGCGCGGCCGCCGCCAGGGCGAGGAGCGGGTCCGTGGGCAGCGGCAGCGACGGCACCGGCGGCCAGCCGGTCGCGACGACGAGCTGCCGCAGCGTGGCCAGGATCGCCTCCCGCGCGGCCCGGTCGCCGTCGGCGGACCAGACCAGCTCCACGTCCCCCGTCGCCGGCCGGTACTCGAACCGGCCGACCGGCGCGCACAGGCCGATGCCGGGCAGCGGCATCGCGTGGGTCTCGACCGGAAACGGGGCCGGGCCGAACTCGATCGTGACCGGGTCGGGGCCGTCCCACCGCGTGATGCCCACGCTGGTCGGGCCGCCCTGCCGCGCGCCGGTCGGCTCGGGCACCAGCGCGCGCAGGAAGAGCCGCAGCCCGTTGTTGCCCCAGTGGCGGCCGACCTGGCCGTCGAGGAGCGGCAGGTCGCCGGTCTCGCGGGCGCGGACGAGCATCCGGGCGGTGCCCATCGAGCCGGCGGCGAAGAAGACGGCGCCGGTCGTGAGCGTCACGCGTTCCAGCACGGCGCCGTCGGTGTCGATGTGGTCGGCCCGCACGACGTACCCGCCCTGCCCGTCGGCGGTCACGCCGGTCACCACGTGCAGCGGCCGCACCCGGGTAAGCCCGGTCGCCTCGGCGCGGGCCAGGTAGTTGCGGTCGACCGAGGTGCGGGCGCCGCTGTTGATGCCGGTCAGGTACTCGCCGATCGAGGCGGACGGGACCGCCGCGCCGCTCAGCTCGGCGCGGACCACGTCCCAGTCGCAGGCCTCGTCGAGGCGGGCGGCGGGCAGGCCGGCGCGGCGGGCCTGGTCGAGGAAGAGGCGGGTGCCGGTGTACCGCTCGTGGGCGAGGACGTCGTCGGGGATCGAGCCGACCCCGATCTGGCTCCGGACGAGCGGGTAGAACCGGTCGGCCATCTCGCCGTAGTCCACTTCGGACGGCATCACGCTGGTGAACGGGCCCTCGGCGGGCTGCAGCATCACGCCGTCCACGAGGGACAGTCCGCCGACGCCGGCGCCGCAGATCACGTTCATGCCCTGGCCGTACACCTTTTCGAACAGTCCCGCGTAAGGCTGGTAGACGGCTGGCGGCATGCCGGGGTAGACCGGCGTGGGGGTGAACCAGGACGAGCGGCGGTCGGGGCGCAGGAACGGCGGGAACGTGTCGCCCGCCGGCGTGACCGGCCATCGTCGGCCCCGCTCCAGCACGACGTTGGGTATGCCGGCGGCGGCCAGGCGGTAGGCTGCGATCGCCCCGCCGTAGCCGCTGCCGATGATGACGGCGCGGTGCCGTTCCTCCACTGTGGTCCGCACCGGGAGGGCTGACGCCCCGGCGAGTGCGAGGAAGCCACGGCGGGTCAGGTGTCCACTCATGGCCGCCAATTCTCCCGGTGCGGCCGAAACTAATCCTCCCCGAACCGGCCGGGACCCAGGATCGGCCCGAAGCGCCGACGAACTCAGGCCGCCGCTCCGGCGGTCGGCGGCGGCCAGCACAGGCAGAAGGGGTGACCCGCGGGATCGGCGTAGACCCGGAAACCCGAGGGCACGGCGGGGTCGTCGGCCGCCCGCAGCAGCCGCCCACCCAGGCGGAGCACCTTCTGGTGCGCGGCCTCGAGATCCTCCAGGTAGAAGTCGAGATGGATCTGCTGCGACGAGGCCCCGTCGGGCCACGTGGGCGGCACGTGGTCCGGCGCCAGCTGGACCCCGAGCTGCCAGTCGCCGTCGACCCAGATGTTGTGCCACCTGTCGCCGGCGACCACCGTGCCGTCGAGAAGCCCGGCCCAGAAGGCGCTCTCCGCGTGGAGATCCGCCGCCTCGAACACGATCATCCGCCGCTTGAACTCCACGAGCCCACCCCTCCGTGGCCGTCACGCCCCGCGCTGCTTTTCGCAGAAGAGAATACTTCCCGGGTCCGCGTCAGCGGCGGGCCGCCGCTCCCGCCGGAGACCGCCGCGGCCGGCGGCTCGCCAGGACTCGCCGAGATCCCCGGCCGCCGCTGCCACCTCCGCGCGCCAAGCCCACACGCCGCGACCGTCGCCGTGGACGCGCCGGCGCGAGCAGGTCGACAGCGGTCGCGCGCTCACCTACCCACCGGGCGCGGCGCCGGGTCGGCGCGTCGCGGCAGCTCGAAGCTCGGCCTCAGGTCCAGGGGCGGGCGAAGCCGGCGGCGGCGTAGATGGCGTCGATGACGGCCATGTTGGCGATCGGGTCGCCGCCCTCGGTGGGCATCGGGTCGCCGGTGCGGAGGGCCTCCAGCACGGCCTCCAGCTGGTGGTCGTAGGTCGTCCGGCCGGCCACGGTGGACACCCGCGGGACTGCGTCGAGCTCCAGGCGGATGCTGTGGCCGGAGGACGGGAAGACGACGTTTTCCACGGCGAGCCGGCCGCGCTCGGCCTCCAGGGTGAGCGCGGAGCGCACCGGCACGCCCTCGGCCATGTCGGCGCGGACGGTCGCCGTGACGCCGCCGTCGAACGCCAGCTCGGCCTCCATGGTCAGGTCGGCGCCGGCCGGGTTGAGCGCGGTCGCCTCGGCCCGGACGACGGCCGGCGGGCCCGGGAAGAGCGAGCGGAGCCAGCGCACCGGGTAGCAGCCCAGGTCCATGAGCGCGCCCCCGCCCAGCGCCGGCTCGTGGCGCAGCGCGCCCGGGGCGAACGGGTTGGCGCCGGTGAAGACGGCCTCGGCGCGGTGGACGCGCCCCAGCGCGCCGGACTCCACCGTGGACCGGATCCACGCGCTCAGCGGGTGGTAGTGGTCGTGGAACGCCTCGATTACCCGCCTGCCGCTCTCGGCGGCCGCCGCCACGACGCGGGCGGCCTCGGCGGCCGTCATCGTGAACGGCTTCTCGCACAGCACGTCCTTGCCCGCCCGCAGCGCCGCGATCGTCCACTCGGCGTGCATCGACGGCGGGAGCGCGTTGTAGACGAGGTCGACGCCGGCGTCGGCGAGCAGCGCCTCGTAGCTGTCGTGGGCGCGCTCGATGCCGTGCCGCGCGGCGAACTGCTTCGCCGCCGTGCGCGAGGCGACTGCTCCGATGTGGACGTCGTCGCGGCGGCGCGCGGGCAGGATGACCGCGGCTTCCGCTATCGCGGCCGCCCCGAGCAGGCCGATCGTCACCATGGAGGTGACGATACCCCGCGCCCTACCCTGGGTAGCGGTCACGCCGGTCCCACGAGGAGGGCGCCGGCGTCCTTGACGCGGCGGACGACCGGGGCGGTCTCGGCGCGGGAGACGCCGCCGAGCGAGCCGATGCCGGTGGCGATGTACTCGTAGAGCTCGTCGAGGTCGCGGCAGACCAGCGACGCGGCGACCGTCGCCGGGCCGGTGATGGCGGCGGCGAAGGCGACCTGGGGGTGGGTCGCCAGGGCCTCGCCGACGGCGGTCAGAGCGGACGGCTCGACGGTGAGCCACAGCGCGGCCTCGGCGGTGTGGCCGAAGAGGGCCGGCTCGATCTCGACGTCGAAGTAGAGGACCCCGGCGTGGCGCAGCTGCTCGACGCGGCGCCGCACGGTCGTCTCCGACCAGCCGGTGGCGGCGGCCAGGGCCGGGACGCCGGCGCGGCCGTCCTTGGCGAGCGCGGCGAGCAGCTTGTCGTCGGCCGGGGTGAGCGGGACCGGCGCCGCGGCGGGCTCCGTCGGCGGTAGCAGGGCGGCGACCTGCTCGGGGCGGAGGGCGGCGGTGCGGACCGGCCAGCCGCCGGTCCCGGCCACCGCGCGCAGCACGCAGTGTGCGGTGACCGCCGTGACGCGGGCGGTGCGCGGCAGCTTCTGCAGCAGCAGGTCGCCCTCGTCGGCCTGCGCGCGGGTGCGGGTGATGCAGTTGATCTCGGTGCCGCCGGAGAGGATGCGGACCCACCGGCGAGCAGGCTCCGGGGCATGCGTAAATGGTTGCCTCTGCTCGCGGTATCGCTGAGCACTTTCATGCTGCTGGTCGACCTGACCATCGTCAGCATCGCCGCACCCGCCCTCGCCGAGGAGCTGCACTCGTCGTTCTCGGCGTTGCAGTGGACCGTCGACGTGTACGTGCTGGTGCTCGCCGCCCTGCTCATGGCGGCGGGGTCGCTGTCCGACCGGCTCGGCCACCGGCGGGTGTTCGTCGCCGGGCTGGTCGTCTTCGCGCTCGCCTCGCTGGCCTGCGGGCTGGCGCCGAACACCGGCGTGCTCGTCGCCGCCCGGGGCGTGCAGGGCCTCGGCGCCGCGGCCATGTACGCCACCAACGCGGCCCTGCTCGCCGCCGCCTACGCGGGCCGGGACCGCTCGGTGGCGTTCGGCGTGTGGGGTGCCGCCAACGGCGCGGCCGCCGCGGCCGGCCCGATCCTCGGCGGGGTGCTGACCGAGCACGTGGGATGGCGTTCGATCTTCTTCGTCAACCTGCCCGTCGCGGTGGTCGCCGTGGCGCTCGCCCGGATCGGCGTACCCGGCGGTCGCGGCTCGGCCACCGGCCGGCTCGACGTGCCCGGCGTGGCCGGCTTCACGCTCGCCGCGACGCTCGCCGTCTACGGCCTCATCCGGGCCGGCGACGCCGGCTGGAGCGACCCCGGCACCGTCGGCGTGCTGGCCGGCGCGGTGGTGGCGGCGGGCGCCTTCCTGCTGCTGGAACGCCACCGCGCCGACCCGATGCTCGACCTGCGGCTGTTCCGGCGGCCGGCGTTCGCGGTGCTCATGTTCGGCGCGGCGGCGCTCACCGCGTCCGCCTTCGCCAACCTCGTGTTCGTCTCGCTGTGGGCGCAGTCGGTGCTCGGCCTCGGCGCGATGAGCGCCGGGCTGGTGCTGGCGCCCCTCGCGGCGGTGGCGTTCGTGGTCGCCGGCGCGGGCGGCCGCCTGCTGCACGCGGTCCCGCCGCGCCACACCATCGGCTGGGGCCTGCTGCTCGTCGCCGCCGGCACCGCGCTGTGCACGCTCGCCGGCCCGGACTCCGGCTGGCCGGCGCTGGTGCCCGGCCTGTGCGTCAGCGGGGTCGGCGTGGGCCTGTGCACGCCGGCGCTGGCCTCCGCCACGCTGGCCGTCGTGCCGCCGCAACGGGCCGGCATGGCCAGCGGCGCCTCGAACACCTTCCGCCAGCTCGGCTACGCCCTTGCCCTGCCGGTACTCGCCACGGTGGTGACCGGGCAGGCGCGGCACGTGCTCGCCGGCAGCGGCGGCGACGGAGCGGCGGAGCGGCTCACCGGCGGCGGCTACCGGGAGCTGCTCGGGGAGGCACCTGCCGCCGTCCTGCGTGCCGCGTACGTCGCCGGGCTCGACCGGATCTTCCTGCTCAGCGCCGCGCTGGCCGCGGTCGGCGGTGTCACGGTGCTGCTCGTGCTGCGTCCGCAGGCGCCCGTGGCGGCGGCGCCGGTGCGGGAACCGGTCGCCGCGGGGGCGGCCCGCGACTGAACGGGGGACCACATCGGACCGCCCGCCCGGTTACGATCCGCTCCGGTTCAACGTGGGGGAGCGGAGCGGATCGTGACCGAGCTGAGCGCGGCGGTCCGGCCACGGGTGCGGCGCGGCGCCGCCGTCTTCGGCGTCTCGGCGGGCGCGCTCTTCGCCCTGCTGCTCCTGCGCAACCCGGCCGTCTTCGACCGCGTCGTGTACGAGCGCGGCGACGCCGCGGCCAACTCGATCCTCGCCTCCGACGCCAAGCACTTCGGGCTGCTGGTGGGCAACTACTCGCGGTTCCGGTTCCACCATCCGGGGCCGGCGTTCCTCTACGTGCAGGCGTTCGGCGAGTGGCTCTTCCACGACCTGCTCGGCGCCGTCCCCGCCCCGTGGAACGGGCAGTGGCTCGCCCTGCTCGCCCTCAACTCGGTACTCCTGGGGCTCTGCCTCGCGATCACGCACAGCTGGACCGCCTCGTGGCGGGCGACCACCCTCTGCGGCGCGGCGGCCCTGCTCTACTTCGCGGCGAAGCCGCCGATGCTCCCCTCGGCCTGGATGCCCGACCTCTACGTGGCGCCGTTCCTGCTGTTGCTCGTCGCCGCCGCGTCGGTGGCCGCCGGCCGGGTCGCGCACCTGCCCGCGCTGGCGCTCGCCGTGGGTCTCCTCGTGCACGGCCACGTGAGCTTCCTGCTGTTCGGGCCGGTCGTCGCCGGCGCCGCGGTCGCCGTCTCGCTGCGCACCGCCCGCCCCGAGTGGCGCGCCGCGCGGGGCGCGGTGGCCGGCGCCGGTGCGGTGCTCGCCCTCTTCGCCCTGCCGATGGCGCTCCACCTGCTGCTGCACTGGCCCGGCGAGCTGAGCGGCTACCTGCACTACGGCGGCGCCCGCGGCACCCCGCACCCGGCCGGCGTCGCCCGCTACGTGCTCGCCTACTACGCCACCGGCACCGCGCTCGGCGCGGCCGCGTTCGTCGCCTACTTCGGCGGCGCGGCACTGCTCGTGCGCCGGCTGCCACCCGGCCCGCCGCGCCGCTTCCTCGCCGCGGCCGTGTGCGCCGCCGCCCTGGCCACCGTCCTCTTCCTCGGGTACGTGGTACGCGGCGTCGACGACCTGCGGCTCACCTACGTCGGCCAGTTCACCCGGGCGGTGCCGCTGGTGCTGCTGCTCGTGATCGTCGCCGCGGCCGCGTCGGCGCCGGCCGCGCGCCGGGCCCACCCCTGGCTGGTGGTCGCCGTGCTGATCGGCGCGCTCGGCGTGGCGACCGGCGCGCCGGCGCTGGCCAAGGGCCCCGAGCACGCGCCCGGCATGCCCGCCGCGATGGCCGAGCTGCGCCGCTACGCCGGCGGCGAGCCGGTCGTGCTCGAGGTGGCCCAGGACGCGTGGCCGGCACTGACCGCCCTGGTCGTGCAGGGCGAGCGGACCGGCCCGCGGGTGTGCGCACGCGATCCGCGCTGGGAGTTCATGCTCACCGAACGCCACATCTGCACCCCCGACGACCTCGCCCGCGGCCGCCGCGCACACCTGACCGTCGTCGCCCCGCCCGGCGCCACGGTCATCGCCCCCGTCGACAACTCCCTGCTCGTCGCCCTCTAGCTTCGGGATCGCGGGGCGGGGTCCTGTTTGGAGGGTGGGCTCACGGCGTGCATGGCGCCGAGGGCGACGCCGAGCTGGAAGCGGTTTTCGACGCCCAGGCGGTCCATGAGGTTGCGGACGATCGAGGAGACTGACCGGGTGCTCAGGCGAAGCTCGCGGGCGGCCGTGACGTCGGTGTGGCCCTGGGCCAGCAGGGCGACGAGTGCCTGCTCGCGGGGTTCGAGCGCGATCCGGGGCAGGCCGTGCTCCTCCGCGGCGCGGCTCGCCGCCCAGTGCTGCTCGAACAGGGACACCAGGGCGGCCACGACGGGGGGCTGGGTGACCTCGAGGTAGCCGTGGTCGTAGTCGTCGGGGCTGACCGGAAACAGCGCGACCTTCCGGTCGACGACGAGCAGCTTCATGGGCACCGTGGGGGAGCGGTGGTAGACGGGGCGCGCGTCGGCGGGGGTGCGGCCGTAGCCGGCCAGGGGATCGGGGCTGGCGGACTGGACGCCGAGCACCCGCATCGACACGCCGCGCTCCAGCATCGTGCGGTCCATGCCCACCGCCGGCCGGGCCGACTCGGCGTCGAAGATGGGCTCGGGGTTCATGGCCATGTGCTCGTAGCGGGCGACCGCCACGAGCTCGGCCAGCCGGGCGCGGGTCGCCGCCCTGGTCGGCAGGTGCCGCAGGCCGTCGCCGAGCCGCGTCGCCTCCTCGACGGCGTCGGCGACCGGGTGCGGCCGTTCGCGGGCGGGCGGCCGCACGACGTCGCGGCGGGGCGGCGCGCCGAGCTCGGCCGCGGCCGTGGGTGTCCACATGAGACCGCGCTGGGCCGGAGTGCGGCGGGGCGTGGCGGCGCCGAGCTCGGCGAGCTCGTCGAGCGCCCGGTTGAGGCGCCGGCGGGGCAGGCCGAGCTCGTGCGCCAGCCTGGCCGCGGGCGCCCGGCCGAAGATGACGAGCCGGCGGTAGACGAGGTCCGCGTCGGGCGAGGCGCCCCAGCCGGCCAGCGTGGGCACCGGCGCGGGCCGCGGCCGCCTCGGTGTCCCGGTCATACGCAGGTGCCGCAGGTCGGGTCGGTGCCGGCGACGGGGGCGGCGCCCACCCGCACCCGGACCCGGGGGTCGTCCGTCGAGATAGGGGCCACTGTGGACACCTCGCCCTGCCCGCCGGGATCGAGCCGGAAGCAGGCCACCCGGCCGTTCTCGGCGAACGCGACGCACACCGCGGTCAGCGCGCCGCGCGTAGCCGAGCGGCTGAGGGGCACGACGAGTTGGAACGCGGTCGGCGCGTCCAGCGACGCATACGCCGCGGGGGCGTTCCGCATTCCCTGGTCCGCGTAGTACCGGATCACGACGAAGCCGTTCGGCGAGCCCTCGGCGCACGGGTGGATCCAGCCGGACAGGCGCAGGTAGGTGGAGCCGGCGATCGAGTCCAGCGCGTACTCGTCGACCGCTCCGGTGGCGCAGCGGGCCGGGACCCACTCCGTGCCGGGCGGGAGCGGCTGAGCGGGCGGCGGTGGGTCCGCGTGCGCGGGAACCGCCGCGGTCAGGCCCAGGAGCACCAGGCCGAGTGCCACGGCGGCGGCCAACCGCGCACGGCCAAAGCTTGCCATCACTGCCTCCCCATTCGCGCGCTGCCGCGTGCGCAGATCATGCAACCAACCGCCGCCGGGGCCGTCAACCGGCCCGTTGCCGATTCGTGTCCAAGTCTGCGTGATCACGCACACCGGGCCGGCCGGGCGCGGATTTGCGTCATCGTGCCGCCCTCCGCGACAGCAACACGCAGAAACGCAGGGGTACTGAAAAAGTCGTCCGTCGATTCATTGACCGTGCCGCGGGCCGGGTCGGAGCATCACTCCTGCCGTTTTTCCCACCGGCATGGAGGTTGGATGTGAGGAGAGTCAGATGGCCGCGGGCGATCGCCGCGGCCGTTCTGGGGTGCGTGGTGGCACTGCCGTCGACCGCGGCGCCGGCGCGCGCGGAGGAGCCGTCGCCGGACGTGTGGGCACAGTACTGGGAGTTCGCCGTCGACTTCCTGGGCAGCCTGCTCGACAAGTTGTCCGACGGCACCCTGAGCCCGGCCGAGGTCTACGAGCTGGTCAACCAGGTGATCGGCGCGGTCGACGGGGTCAAGGTCGACCTCGTGTCGCGTTTGGACACCGAGCTCGTCAACGAGCTGCGGGGCAAGGCGGAGGCCGCGACGACGAGCGTCCACTACCTGCGCTACCAGCAGACCGCCCCGGTGTACCTGGGCATCGTCAACCCGGCGGCGCACTCGGCGAAGTCGCACGTCGACACGGTGAGCACGGACGGCGACCTCAACTCGGTCGGCTTCTCGATGATCACGCTGTTTCCGTTGCTGGAGGCGACCGAGGTGAAGCTCGGCGTCTTCGAGCCGCGGACCCGGCTCGCCGTCTACCGGCAGGGCCTGGAGAACCTCGTGCGGAAGATGCAGCCGCACTGCTCCGAAAACGCGCAGCCCAACCCGGGCATCTACACCTACACGTGCGGGTTCGACGGCAAGACCGTCCAAGGTGTCCAGTACACCAGCGGCAACCCGACGTACCGGATCAACGGCGGCCCGGAGATCCCCGGCACGCTCGACCGCGACGTCATCAAGGGGATGACGATGGCCGGCACCTCGCGGGAGCTCGCCGAGCGGGCCCTGGCGGAGCTGGCCCGGCGCGGCTACTGACCCCAACCCCGTCCAGAAAGGGAACGCGTGTGAGAAGAAAGCTGATGAGCGGCCTCGCCGCCGCCGGCACCGCGGTCGTCATCGCCGTGGGCGGCACCGCCCAGCCGGTCCGGGCGGCGGACCCGACGGCCGTCTGGGTCAACGTGGCCGTCGCCGTGGCGCAGAACCTCTTCCGGGGCGGCGGCGGGGGCGGCGACCTGGAACGCGCCAAGCAGGAGATCATCGCCGCCGTCAACGCCGCGAAGCAGGAGATCCTCAACCACATCGACGCGATCGCCAGCGCCGACATCCGCGCCTGCACCGAGGCGGCCACCACGCTCGTACCGCAGATCGACCGCATGGACGCCTTCACGCTGCCGATCTTCGCCCTCGACGCGGTCGACTGCGCCACCCAGTCCACGGCGTACTTCGACGCGGTGCAGGACCTCGCCGCCGCCGACCGGATCGGCATGCTCATGGGCGAGATCTACTCGATCGCGATGGTCGGGTTCGCCAAGCTCGGCTTCCCCGCCACCGACCTGCTCAACCAGCTCATCCGCGGGTACGAGGCGGTGGTGGCCAAGCTCGTGCCGGGGTGCGGCGAACGCACGGTCATAGAACGGGACGACCAGGGCCGGCCGGTGTCCACCGAGATCCAGTACACGTGCGTCGCCTACAACGGGGATACCGGGTACGGGGTGGAGACCTACTACCGCGGCAAGCTCGTCGGTCCGAAGCTGGACCGCGAGGCGGTCAAGGACCAGGCCACCCGCAACACGAGCCGGTCCGTCGCGCTGCGGGCCCTGCCCCAGCTGCGCCAGATCCGCGGGTACTAGCGGCGGGCGGGAGCGGGGGCGCCGGACCTCGCTCCCGCCCGACTTCCCGGCGCGGCAGTGACACGAGGCGGCCAAAGGGTGGAAGATGCGTCCGGGTTGCCGCACCGCGAAATGGGGAAGGAGCACGTCCTCGTGCAGCTGTGGCTGACCACCTCACCGGCGAGATCCACCACGCGGCGGCTGATCCGGCTCGCGAAGGCCGCCGAGCACTACGGGTTCCACGGCCTGCTCGTGCCGGCGGCCCGCGGCGCCACCGTCCACCTCGGACCCGGCGGGGGCGGGGTGTGGCCGACCATGGCGGCTATCGCGCGCGGCACCCGCCGCCTGCGGATCGGCGTGCTGCTGGAGCCCGCCCACCTCGCCTCCCCGATCGACGTGGCGCTGGCCGCGGCCGCGGTCGACCGGCGCAGCGGCGGGCGGCTGGAGCTCGGCCTGTCCGCGGTCCGCGCCGACGGCGGCCGCCACCGCGGCCTGCTGCCGCCGATGCCCGAAGGGTTCACCCGGCTCGACGAGACGCTCGCCGTGCTCACCGGCCTGTGGTGGACGCCGGACCACGAGCGGTTCACCTTCACCGGCCGCTACCACACGGTGCTCAACCATCCCGCCGTCGTGACCGCCCAGCGGCCGGGGCCGCCGCTGATCGTCTCCGGCCCGGGGCGGCGCACGACGAGCTACCTGGCCGCCCGCTGGGCCAACGAGGTCAACGTCCCCTTCCGCGGGATCGACCGCACGGTCCGCATGTTCTGGGACGCCGACGACGCGCGGGCGCACACCGAGCGGCGCAACCCGGGCCGTTCGCCGCTGCGCCACTCCGCCGCGCTCGACGCCTCCTGCCGGCGGCCCGGCGAACGCCCGACCGGCGCGCTGCTGGACCTGCTCGCCACGCTGGGCCAGTACCAGTCGATCGGCGCCGCCCGGGTCTACCTGCGGCTGCCCGACGACGCCGGGGCGCGCGGCCTCGACCTGATCGCCCGCCAGATCCTGCCGGTCTTCGCCGGCCTGCGCGCGCCGGCCGCCACCCAGCCGCACGCCTGCTGACCCCGGCGCTGGATCGGTCCGCCTCCGCGACCCTGTACTTCGAGTAGCTTCGATACGTTGACAGACTTCAATCCCTCCCGGATGATCAGGGAAAGCGCTTGCCGAGAGGGGTTTCCATGAAGGCATCGTGGGGCCGGGCGACCGCGGCGGGCGCGATCGCCGTGGCCGCGCTGGCCGGGGGCGGGTTCGCGGTGACGGCGACGGCCGCCGGTGCCGCCGCGGCCGGCTGCCGCGTCGACTACCGGATCACCAACCAGTGGACCGGCGGGTTCGGCGCCGACGTGACCGTCACCAACCTCGGCGACCCCGTCACCGCCTGGACGCTCACCTGGACGTTCGCGGCCGGCCAGGCCGTCACCCAGGCGTGGAACGCGACGGTGAGCCAGAGCGGCACCGCGGTGACCGCGCGCAACGCGAGCTACAACGGGAGCGTCGCCACCAACGGCAGCGTCGCCTTCGGCTTCAACGGCAGCTTCACGACGGCCAACCCGGTGCCGGCGGCGTTCGCGCTCAACGGCACCGCGTGCACCGGCGCGCCGGCCGTCACGCCCTGCCCGCCGCCGTCCACGCCCGCCACGCCGACCCCGAGCCCGCCGGCGCAGAGCCGGGTCACCGTGTGGCTGGCCGGCGACTCCACGGTGGCCAACCCGTCGTCGAGCGGCGCGTGCCCGGTCGGCTGGGGCAACCAGTTCGCCCAGTACTTCAACACCAACGTCACCGTCGTCAACAGCGCGGTCGGCGGCCGCAGCATCCAGACCTGGCTGTACGACCCGAACGTGACGACGGCGAAGAACGCGGCCGGCGAGTGCGTCATCAGCCCGGCGACCTACAGCACCCGCTGGCAGGCGATGCTCGACGCGTCGACGGGGATGAAGGCCGGCGACTACCTGTTCGTCCAGTTCGGCATCAACGACGGCACCAGCGAGTGCCCGCGGCACGTGGGCTCGGCGCGCTACAAGGAGCTGCTCGGCGTGATGGCGGCCGCCGCGCGCGCCCGCGGCGCCAACCCGGTCTTCCTCACGCCCGCCGCGGCCATCACGTGCAGCGGGAGCACCGCGACCGGAAACCGCGGCTTCCTCACCGAGACGTTCGACGCCGGCACCGCCAGCAACGTGCCGGTCATCGACCTGCACCGGCTCAGCTACACGCTCTACAGCCGGCTCGCCCTCTGCCCGAACAACGGCGACTACACGCAGGGAGCCGTGGGCGCCTTCTTCTGCGCCGACCACACCCACTTCGAGGCGGCCGGCGCCCGCCAGATCGCCGGTGTGGTGGCCACCGCGATCCGGGACCAGGGCATCGCGCTGCGCTCGTACCTGCGATAGGAGACGCCATGTCCGCCCGACGCCTCGTCCTGCCGGTCCTGGCCGCCGCCGCGCTCGCGGTGGGCTCGGCCGTCGCGCTCCCCGGCGCGCACGCCGCCGCCGGGGACGGCTCGCCCACCGACCCGAACATCCGCTTCGTCGGCCGCTGGGACACCGCCAACAGCGCCGCGTACGTGCCGCACTGGGCCGGCGCGTACTTCGAGACCGGGTTCACCGGCACGACCGTGAAGCTCAAGCAGCGCAACACGATCGACCTGTACTACAGCATCGACGGGCGGACGGAGACGTACCTCACCAACGTCGGCGGCACGGTCGACCTCACGCCGACCCGGCTCGCCGCCGGCAACCACACGCTGCGCGTCTCCTACCGGGTCGTCGCCGGCTCGTACCACGGCGACGCGGTCTTCCAGGGGCTGGTGCTCGACCCCGGCGCGGCCACGTACGCCCGGCCGGTGCCGCCGAAGCTCGTCGAGTTCGTCGGCGACTCCATCACGCTCGGCAGCACGTCGAGCCGGACGGCGCTGACCGCGTACGGCTGGCTGACCGGCGAGCGGCTCGGCGCGCGGCACACCCAGATCGCGTACGGCGGCGGGTGCCTCGTCGCCGCGCCGGACGGGTGCAACGGCATGAGCAACCAGTTCTTCAAGCTCGGCACCGACCCGAACGGGCCCAACTGGGACTTCGGCCGCTACCAGGCCGACGCCGTCGTCGTCAACATCGGCACCAACGACACGAGCCACGGCGTGTCCGGCGCGACGTTCCAGAGCACATACACAACCTTCCTGCGGAACGTGCGGGCCCGGTACCCGAACGCGGCGATCCTCGTCCTGCGCACCTTCATCGGCCGGTACGCCGCGGAGACGCAGGCCGCGGTCAACGCCGTCGTCAGCGGCGGCGACCGCAACGTGTCCTACGTGGACACGACCAGCTGGCTGCCCGCCGGCGGCCTCTCCGACTCGGTGCACCCGAACGACGCCGGCCACCGCGCGATCACCGACCGGCTCGCCCCGATCGTGGCGGCCCGGCTCGGCGGGACCGGCACGCCGGCGCCGACGACCCCGGCGCCCACGACCCCGGCGCCGCCCCCGGCCGGCGGCTGCGCGGTCACGTACGCCGTCACCAACGAGTGGACAGGCGGCTTCCAGGCCGACGTCACGATCCGCAACACCGGCGGCGCGCCGATCAACGGGTGGACGGTGCAGTGGGACTTCCCCAGCGGCCAGCGGATCAGCCAGGCGTGGAACGCGTCCTACACCCAGACCGGCGCCACCGTGCGCGCCACGAACGCCGGCTGGAACGGCACGATCGCGGCCGGCGGGAGCGCGGCGTTCGGCTTCACCGGCACGTTCACCGCGGGCAACGCCAAACCGGCCTCGTTCACCCTGAACGGCGCGGCCTGCGCCTGAGCGGCGGAGGGCCGTGCGCTACCCGGGCGGTGCCGCCGCCCCCGCCGCCGTCACCGGCGCTCCGGCGTGGCCTCCGCGAGGCGGCGCGGTGGTGCGGTACGGCGCCGACCGTCGCTGGGCCCGCCGTCCCCAGCGCGTGCGGCCCCACGGCTTGACCACCGAGAGGATCGTGGCCACCCACAGGGCGACGGCGAAGCCGCCGAGACAGGCGGTCAGCGCGAGGCCGGTGCTCCCGGGCCGGCCGGCCGGGTCGGCGGTGCGGAGGGCGAGCTCGTCGGCGAGCGGGTTCTCCACGGCGCCGGCGAGCATCGGGATGCTCACCGAGATGGCGAACTTGGTGAGGACCCACCGGTACCGCACCAGGCCCCACTTGGAGCCGAGCGAGACGACCAGGCCGGTGACGATGGAGAGCGCCATCGACGGGATCGCGACGGCGAGGTCGACGACGTGCAGCACCTCGTACGCGCCGCGCCGCACGGCGTGGGAGCGCGCGGTCCAGCCGGTGACGGCCAGGGCGGTCATGGTGAGCGCGACGCCCAGCCAGCCGACGCTGAAGCCGACGTGCAGCACCAGCCACACCCGCCGGGCCCGTGGCGACAGCCGCGGAAACTGTGGCCGGCACCGGGCCAGGATCACCAGCGAGAGCAGGATGCCGGCCAGCGCGAGCGTCTCGGCGATGCTGAACACGAACTGCAGCGGCGCCAGCGCCAGGTGCGTGACTATCGCGACGCGGCGGCCCCGCGGCCGCCACCACAGCGCCGCGTACACCGAGAGGACCGCGCCGGCTCCGTACCCGGCGAGCGCCATCACCCGGAACACGGCGGGGCCGGAGCCGTTGAGGAGCAGGCCGACGAGGAGGGCGGCGAAGGCGGCGAACACCCACTGCAGTTTGCGATCCATGTCGCGACGCTAGGCGCGCGGGCGGGGCGCCGACATCGCGCGATGTGTCCCGAGCCGCCCACCCGATGTCGGCCGCTCCGGCCGGGAGCTACACCTTTCGACTGCATCCTTCGGCGGACGTCCGCCCGGGACGCCCCGCATAGACTCGTCGCATGGTCGTCAGCCGGGGTCCGCGCCCGGGCCGGGTGTCCGACGGGGTGCTGGCCGCCGCGTGCGCGGCCGGCGGGCTGTGGCGAGACCTCCAGTCCGGCCTGTTCGACGGCTCGCCGCTCGTCGACCGGCGGGCGCCGCTCGCGGTCGCCGCGGCGCTGGGCGTCGCCACCGCGGTGGCGGTCTTCCACCGCCGGCGCCGGCCGTTGCCGCTGTACGCCGGGGCGGTGCTCTGCTGGCTCGTCGCGGGCGCCTGGCCGGCCATCCCGATCGCGCAGTTCTCGGTCGGCGCGCACGTGCGCTCGCCCCGCCTCCGCGTGCTGCTCAGCGCCGGGATGGTGGCGGCGGTCTCGACGCCGATGTGGGTGGCCTACGGCGCGGACGCCACCCTCCCGATCAGCCTCGCGATGTGCGTCCTGCCGGTGCTGGCCGGCCTGTACGTCACGTCCCGGCGGGACCTGGTGGCCAGCCTGGAGGAGCGGGCCCGGCGCAACGAGCGGGAGGAGCGGCTCCGCATCGACCAGGCGCGCGCGGAGGAGCGCGCGCAGATCGCCCGTGACATGCACGACGTCGTGACCCACCGGGTGTCGTTGATGGTGCTGCACGCCACCGCGCTGGAGTCGGCCGGGGGCCGGGGCGCGGCGGCCATCGCCGGCCAGATCCAGACCATCGGCCGCACCGCGCTGGACGAGCTCCGCACCCTGGTTGGCGTGCTGCGCGACGGCGCCGCGGCACCGCTGCGGCCGCAGCCGGGCATCCCCGACCTGCCGGAGCTCGTCGACGCGTCCCGGGCGCTCGGGCTGGCGGTGGAGCTGTCCATCGAGGACGGCCTGCGCGCGCCGTCGCTCGTGGAGCACGCGGTGTACCGGGTGGTGCAGGAGGCCTTGACCAACGTGCACCGGCACGCCCCCGCGGCGCGCACCGCCGTGGAGGTGGCGTCCGGCGACGACGGGCTGCGCCTGGCCGTACGGAACGACGCCGGCGCGGGGGAGGAGACCGTCCGGACGCCCGGCGGCGGACACGGGTTGCTGGGCATCGCCGAGCGGGTCCGCCTGGTGGGTGGGACGCTGCGCACCCGCCGCTCGCCGGAGGGCGGCTTCGAGGTGGTCGCCTGGCTGCCCGTGGCACAGGAGGCAGGCCCGTGATCCGGCTGCTGATCGTCGACGACGAGTGGATGGTCCGCGCCATGCTCGGCACCATCATGGGCGCCTACGACGACATCGAGGTCGTCGGCGAGGCCGAGGACGGCGACCAGGCGGTGCGGGAGGCGCGCGCCCACCGGCCGGACGTGGTGCTGATGGACATCCGGATGCCGCGCGCCGACGGCATCGCCGCCACGGCCGCGCTGGCCCGCTTCGCGGACCCGCCGAAGGTGGTCGTGCTGACCACGTTCGACCTCGACGAGTACGTGGAGCGGGCGCTGCGCCACGGCGCCGTGGGCTTCCTGCTCAAGGACGCCACCGCGGACCAGATGGCCGAGGCGGTACGCAGCGCCGCGGCGGGCGACGCGATGCTCTCCCCGCGGGTGACCCGGCGACTGCTGCACCGGTTCGCGGAGCCGAGCAGCCCGCGCCGCCGCGACGCGCTGCGCCGGCTAGAGGTGCTCACCGACAAGGAGCGGGAGGTGCTCGCCGCCGTCGGCGAAGGGCTCGCCAACAGCGACATCGGCCGGCGGATGCACCTGAGCGAGGCCACCGTGAAGAGCCACGTCAGCCGGGTGCTGGCCAAGCTGCGGCTCACCAACCGGGTGCAGGCGGCGATCCTCGCGCACCACGCGGGCCTGGTGGGCTGACCGGGCGCTCAGAAGGGCGTGACGCCGAAGCGGGTCGCGGTCGTGTACACCGGGCCGCGGCCGGTCTCGTTGCCGTCGATGTCGAGGCCGCGCCAGGTGCCGGTGCTGCTCAGCGTGTCACCGTCCACTCTGGCCTCGTGTTTGGCCTGTACCTCCCCGTTGTACCGGTGCGGCAGGCCTTCCAGGTCGTCCGGGAGCACCTGCCACAGCGCGAACCGGACGGTGTGCCGGCCGGCGGCGGCCCAGCGGCCGGTGGCGATGTGGATGCCTTCGGCGAACGACATGAAGAACCCGCCGGGCAGGAACGTGAACAGGGCCACCTCCACCTCGTGCGGGAGCGTCACGAGGCCGCGCCAGGTGCCTACGACGGGATGCGTGCCGGACGACCGTCCACCGGCGACGGCGGGCGCGCCGGCGAACATGATGGCGCCGGCGCCGGCCGTGCCCAGCAGGAGGTCTCTGCGGTTTCGGTTCATGGGCACGACGCTAGGGCGGCCCGCGGCGGGGGCGCATCGCCCATCGGTCGTGGCCGTCCGCTACCGACGACGGATCAAGGGCGTTCCCGGATGCCGCCGGCGGCGGCCGCGGGGTTGCGTACGGAATCGTTTCTATCGATACTAGTAACTGTTTCGAGCCGGTGCGGTCGGGTGGACGGGCAGCCCACGACCGCTTAGTCGAGTTGTCATTTCCTCGACGTCGGGCATCTCGGTGTTAGCGCTAACCCCGCCTTGGGAGGCGGCTCCGTGACCATTGGCACCCGAATCCGCCGTGGCCTCGTCCTGGGCGTGTCCGGCTACTCCCGCTACGGCAAGGCGGCCGGGGTTGCCGGCGCCGGCCCTCACCTGCACGAGCCCCTGACCCCCCTGAAGGGAGACACCTCATGAACCGAACGGGACGGCGGACAGCGCTCGCCGTGGCCGGGGCGATGGTGGCCGCCGCGGCGGTCCTCTTCGCCGGCACCGCCAGCGCCGAGTCCAACGGCGGCGTCCGCGTGATGCCGCTCGGCGACTCGATCACGGACGGGTTCAACGTGCCCGGCGGCTACCGGATCGAGCTGTGGCAGAAGTTCGTGGCCGGCGGATACAAGATCGACTTCGTCGGGTCCCAGTTCAACGGACCGGCCAGCCTCGGCGACCACGACCACGAGGGCCACTCCGGCTGGACCATCGCGCAGATCGACGCCAACGTGGTGAACTGGCTGCGCGCCACCACGCCGCGCACCGTGCTGCTGCACATCGGCACCAACGACATGTTCAGCCAGTCCGCCGGCGCGCCGCAGCGACTGTCCACATTGATCGACCGGATCACGGGCACGGCACCGGACGCCGAGGTCTTCGTCGCCTCGATCATCCCGTTGAACGGCGCGGACTCGCAGGTGCGCACCTACAACGCGGCGATACCGGGCATCGTGCAGAGCAAGGTCAACGCCGGCAAGCGGGTGCACTTCGTGGACATGTACCCGGCGCTGGGCGCCGCCGACCTGGCCGACGGCGTACATCCCAACGCGGGCGGCTACGCCAAGATGGCCACCGTCTGGTTCAACGCGCTGCGCGCGGTGCCGCGCAGCATCACGGACGGCACCACGCCCACCACGCCGCCGCCGACCACGAGCGCGCCGCCCACGAGCCCGTCACCGACCACGGCGCCGCCCACCGGTGCGTGCGCCGCCACGTACCGGACGGTCAACTCGTGGGGCGGCGGCTTCCAGGGCGAGGTGACGGTGCGCGCCGGCAACGCGGCGATCAACGGCTGGACCGTGCGCATGACCCTCGCGAGTGGACAGACCATCACCAACCTGTGGAACGGCGTGAACACCGGCACCAGCGGCCCGGTCAGCGTGCGCAACGCGGCGTACAACGGTTCGCTCGGCGCCGGCGCCACGACCACCTTCGGCTACGTCGCCAACGGGAACGGCGCCGCCGCTCCCACCGGCGTCACCTGCACCAGCCCCTGATTGGAGACACGTGAGGACGAAACTGTTGTGCGCCCTGGCGGCGGCCGCGCTGGCCGCCGCCGCGGCGGTGACGTTCGCCGCGCCGGCCTCGGCGGCGACGCTGACCGAGGTGACCGGCTTCGGCACCAACCCCAGCAACATCCGCATGCACATCTACGTGCCGGACCGGGTGGCCGCCCGGCCGCCCATCCTTGTCGCCGTGCACTACTGCGGCGGCTCCGGGCCGGGCTTCTTCTCCCAGACCGGGTACGCCGGGCTGGCCGACCGCTACGGCTTCATCGTGATCTACCCGTCGGTGACCCGCAGCAGCGGCTGCTGGGACGTCTCCTCGCCGTCGGCGCTGCGCCGCGGCGGCGGCAGCGACCCGGTCGGGATCGCCTCGATGGTCAGCTACACCCAGCAGCGGTACAACGCCGACCCCGGCCGTATCTTCGTCACCGGCAGCTCGTCCGGGGCGATGATGACCAACGTGCTGCTCGGCGACTACCCGGACGTGTTCAAGGCCGGCGCCTCGTTCGCCGGCGTGCCGTTCGGCTGCTTCGCCACCACCAACGGCTCGGAGTGGAACAGCACGTGCTCCGGCGGCCAGCTCATCAAGACCCCGCAGGAGTGGGGCGACCTGGTCCGCAACGCCTACCCGGGCTACACCGGCGCGCGGCCGCGGATGCAGATCTGGCACGGCACCAACGACGACACGCTGCGCTACCCGAACTTCGGTGAGCAGATCAAGCAGTGGACGAACGTGCACGGGCTGAGCCAGACGCCGAGCTTCACCGACACGCCGCAGTCCGGTTACACCCGCACCCGCTACGGCGGCACCGGCGGCACGGCACCGGTCGAGGCGATCAGCATGCAGGGCGTCACGCACAACCTGCCGATCGACGCGGCCCAGGTGATCCGGTTCTTCGGCCTGGACGGCACCACCACGCCGACCACCCCGCCGACGAGCCGCCCGCCCACGACCGGCCCGCCGGTCACCGACCCGCCGCCCACCACGGCGCCGCCCGGGGCCTGCCGGGTGACGTACGCGGTCAACGCCTGGAACACCGGGCTCACCACGGCCATCACCATCGCCAACACGGGCGGTACGGCCGTCGACGGGTGGAGCCTGGCGTTCACGCTGCCCGCCGGGCAGACGATCACCAACGGGTGGAACGCGTCGTACTCCCCGTCCAGCGGCGCGGTGACCGCCCGCAACGTGTCCTACAACGGGTCGATCGCGCCGAACGCCTCGGTCGGGATCGGGTTCCAGGCCACGCACACCGGCAACACCGGCAAACCCGCGTCGTTCACGCTCAACGGGGCCGCCTGTACGGTCGCCTAGCGCGACGGCGCTCCACGGTGCGCGCGCCGAGGTGGACCCGGTCCGCCCCGGCGCGCGCCACTGTCCACACCAGACTGGAAAGCGCTTTCAGGCTTGCAGTAGACTGCTGCCCGTGACGGGCACGGTCCCCGACGGCGGTCGCGGTGGCAGGCGGAGAGGCGAGCCGACGATGGCGGCGATCGCCCGTCTCGCCGGTGTCTCCAAGCCGACCGTCTCGCGCGTGCTCAACGGCCGCTCCGGCGTCGCCTCGGAGACCCGCCGCCAGGTCGAGGCGCTGCTGCAGGAGCACGGCTACCGCCGGCCGGGCGGGGTCGTGCCCGCCGCCAGCGTCGAGGTCGTGTTCTTCGGCCTGGAGAGCCACCTGGCCATCTCGATCCTGCGCGGCGTGGAGAGCGTGGTCCGCCGGCAGGACCTCGTCGTGGGCTTCACCGAGGTCTCCGGGCCGGCGGCGAGCGAGCGCCCGTGGGCCGAGGCGCTGCTGGCCCGCCGCCCGGTCGGCGTGATCGCCGCGCACTCCTACCACACCCCCTGGGAGCAGGCGCTGCTGCTGGCCAGCGGCATCCCGATGGTGGCGCTCGACCCGTCCGGGATCCCTCCGGAGAGCGTGCCCTCGGTCGGCGCCGCCAACTGGAACGGCGGGGTCGCGGCCGCCCGCCACGTGCTGGAGCTGGGCCACACCCGGATCGCGGTGATCGGCGGGCCGGCCACGTCGCTGGTCGCCCGCGCCCGGCTGGAGGCCAGCCGCGCCGCGATGGACGCCGCCGGCGCGCCTCTCGACGACCGGCTCGTCCGCACCGGCGAGTTCTTCTTCGAGGACGGGCTGGCCCACGGCGAGGACCTGCTCGCCACGCCCGACCGGCCCACCGCGGTCCTGTGCGCCAACGACCTGCAGGCCCTCGGCGTCTACGAGGCGGCCCGCCGCGCCGGCCTGTCCATCCCCGGCGACCTGAGCGTGGTCGGCTTCGACGACCTCGACTGCACCACCTGGTGCGGCCCGCCGCTGACCACGGTGCGCCAGCCCTTCGACGAGATGGGCGCCGCGGCGGCGCGCCTGGTGCTGGCCTACTCCGCCGGCGAGGTGCCCGGCCAGACCCGCGTCGAGCTGCCCACCACCCTCGTCGTCCGCGCCAGCACCGCCCCGCCCCGCTAGCCGCCAAACCCTTTTCGATCCAGGATTCGAGCTGCCGCGATGTCCGCGGTGGTCCCGACCGTCGCTCCCGCGGCCTCACCCTCCGCGCCTGGTCACGCTCGCCCCTCATGCAGCGACGTCCGTCGCGCGCGCTGGTCGTGATCACCGCTACGCGGGTGGGCTCGGTGGTGCGGAAAGCACGTTATGAGCCCCGGATAACGTGCTTTCCGCACCACCGAGCGTGCGACTGGTGGGCTTGGCGCGCGGAGGCGGCAGCGGAGGCCGGGGATCTCGGCGAGCCCTGGCGAGCCGCCGGCCTGCGCGGTCTCCGGCGGGAGCGACGGTCGGGCGCTGACGCGGACCCGGGACATATGGCTGAGGGATCCGGTATGTCGTGACCGGAACGCGGGTGTGACGCGCTAGCGGCGGGTGAAGCGCTCGCGGCGGACGGTCGCCTTGCGGCCCTTGATGGTGGTGCCGCGCAGCGCCGCGATCACCTCGTCCGCCGCGCGCTCGGGCACCTCGACCAGCGAGAAGCGGTCGGCGATCTCGATCGCGCCGATCTCGCGTCCGCTCAGGCCGGACTCGCCGGCGATGGCGCCGACCAGGTCCTGCGGGCGGACGCCGGCCGAGCGGCCCACGCCGAGGAAGAGGCGGGTCATGCCGCCGCCACCGCCGCCTCCGCGCCGCTCGCCGCCACCGCCCTGCGGGCGTGGCTGGCGGGCCTTCACCTGCGGGATCTCCTCCTCGTCGTCGACGTCGGTGCCGGTGGCGTCGTGGGCGAGCTTCACCGCGGCGAGGGCCACGTCGAGGATGTCGAACTCGTCGGTGAGGGTCTCCACCACGACCCGGAAGCGTTCCAGGTCGTCGTCGGCGAGCAGGCTCTCGTGCAGGGCGGCGCGGGTCAGCTCCAGGCGGCGGGCCCGCAGGTCGGCGACGGTGGGGATCTTCTCGACCGCGATCCGCTGGCCGGTCACCCGCTCGATCGCCTTCAGCAGGCGGTGTTCGCGCGGCTCGGCGAGCGTGATCGCGACGCCCTCGCGGCCGGCCCGCCCGACCCGGCCGACGCGGTGCACGTACGCCTCCGGCGCGGACGGGACGTCGTAGTTGACCACGTGGGTGAGCTGCTCGACGTCGAGCCCGCGGGCGGCGACGTCGGTGGCGATGAGCAGGTCCGCGGTGCCCGCGCGCAGCCGGCCCATCACGCGGTCGCGCTGCTCCTGGCCCATCCCGCCGTGCAGGGCCTCGGCGCGGTAGCCGCGCCCGTTGAGCGTCTCGGTGAGCTGGTCGACCTCCTCGCGGGTGCGGCAGAAGACGATCGCGGCGGTGGGCGCCTCCACGTCGAGCACCCGGCCCAGCGCGGCGGGCTTGTGCGAGCGGGCGACCACGTACGCGCTCTGCCGCACCGGCGGCGCCTCGCCGGGCGCCACCGGGGCGCGCCCCATCTCGATGCGGACCGGGTCGCGCAGGTGCCGCTTGGCGATCGCGGCCATGCGCGGCGGCATCGTGGCCGAGAAGAGCACCGTCTGCCGGCCCTCCGGCGTCTGGTCGAGGATCGCCTCGATGTCCTCCGCGAAGCCCATGTCGAGCATCTCGTCGGCCTCGTCGAGCACCACCGTCGCCACCTCACCCAGGCGCAACGTGTCGCGGCTCATGTGGTCGAGCGCGCGGCCGGGCGTGGCGACCACGACGTCGACGCCGCGGTCGAGCGCCTGCAGCTGCCGGCCGATCGGCTGGCCGCCGTAGATCGGCAGCACCCGCACGCCGAGCTCGCGGCCGTACCGGTGGAACGCCTGCGACACCTGCACGGCCAGCTCGCGGGTGGGCACGAGGACCAGGCCGGCCGGGTCGCCGGACCGCTCGCCGCCGGGCAGCCGCTGCAGCACCGGCAGCGCGAACGCGGCCGTCTTCCCCGTGCCGGTCGCCGCCTGACCGAGCAGGTCACGACCCTCCAGCAGGGGCGGGATCGCCTCGGTCTGGATCGGCGTGGGCTCCTCGTAGCCCAGGTCGGTCAGCGCGCGCAGCAGCTCCGGGCGCAGCCCGAGGTCGGTGAAGGTGGTCACGCCCAGACGTTACGCTGGGCGGCGTGGATCAACAGGTCGCGCCGCCAACCTCGCGTGGCGACCGTGGCTTCCGCGCCTTCTGGGCGTCGCAGATCCTGTCCGTGCTGGGTGACTCGTTCACCCAGCTGGCCGTGCCCCTGCTGGTGCTCGACGCGACCGGCTCGGTGGCGAAGGCCGGCCTGCTCACCGGCGCCATGGGCACCACGGCGGTGGTGGCCGGCGTCTTCGCCGGTGTCGTCGTCGACCGGGTCGACCGGTGGCGGCTGATGGTCGGCTGCGACCTCGCCCGGCTGCTGCTGCTCGCGGTGGTGCCGCTCGTGTGGCTGGCCCCGCACCCGCCGATCTGGGTGCTGTTCGTCCTGCTCCCGCTCGCCTCGGCGGTCGGCATCACGTTCCAGGTCGCGGCGGTCACCGCGGTGCGGAGCATGGTCTCGGCCGAGGAGGTCACGCGGGCCAACGGCCGCCTGTTCGCCGGCACCGCCCTCGCGTCCGTCGCCGGCCCGGCCGCGGCCGGCGCGGTGTCCGGCTGGATCGGGCCGGCCGGCGCGATCGGCCTCGACGCGGCGAGCTTCGGCCTCTCCGCGCTGCTGCTGCTGTTCTTCGTCCGCCTCCCCGCCCGGGAGGCCGCGCCGGAAGGGCGGGCCGGCCGCTGGGACGAGCTGCTGGCCGGCGCGCGGTTCCTCTTCCGGCAGCCGTCGCTGCGCGCGCTGACCGTGCTGCTGACCGCGTTCATCCTGCTCACCTACGGCATCGACGACGTGGTCATCTACCACCTGCGGCACGGGCTCGGCCAGCCGGACGGCACGATCGGCCTGGTGCTCACCGCCGGCGCGCTGGGCACCGTGACGGGTTCCCTCGTCGTGGCCCGGCTCCGCGAGAAGCTGGGCTTCGGCGCCTGCTGGATCGGCTCGGTGGCGGTCGGCGGGGTCGCGGTCGCGGCGCTGAGCCTGACCGGCCGGGCCGCCGAGGTGGGCGTGCTCATGGGCGCCTACTTCGCCTGCGTGAGCGTGGGCGGCATCTGCTCGATGTCGCTGCGGCAGCAGGTCACGCCCGAGCACCTGCTGGGCCGGGTCACGTCGGCGTTCTGGACGATCCACTTCTCGCTCGGCGGGCTCGGGGCGGCCGCCTTCACCTGGCTGGCCGAGCACCACGGCACCACCCTCACGTTCCTCGTCTCCGGCGGCGGCTGCCTGGCCGTCGCGGCGATCGCGCTGGCGACACCGGTCCGGCGGGCCCATCCCGCGTAGGATCGGTCGATGGGTAGCGCCCGGACGGCGCACGGCGCCTGCAACCTGTGCGAGGCCATCTGCGGCCTGCGGTTCACCGTGGAAGACGGCACGATCACGGCGATCAACGGCGACCCCGACGACCCGCTGTCCCGCGGCCACATCTGCCCCAAGGCGGTCGCGCTCGGCGACCTCCAGGCCGACCCGGCCCGCCTGCGGCGGCCGGTCCGGCGCACCCCCGGCGGGTGGGCGGAGATCTCCTGGGACGAGGCCTACGACCTCGTCGTGCGCGAGCTCCTGAAGACCCGCGAGGTGTACGGGGCGGACGCGGTCGCCGTCTACCTCGGCAACCCGAGCGTGCACAACTACGGCATCCTCACCCACGGGCGGCACTTCCTCGGGCAGCTGCGCACCCGCAACCGCTTCTCCGCCACCTCCGTCGACCAGCTGCCGCACCAGCTCGTCGTGCACTGGCTGTACGGGCACCAGCTGCTCATCCCGATCCCGGACATCGACCGCACGAGCTACTTCCTGGTGTTCGGCGCCAACCCGCTCGCCTCCAACGGCAGCCTGATGACCGTGCCGGACGTGCGGCGCCGCCTCACCGACCTGCGGGCGCGGGGCGGCAAGCTCGTGGTGTTCGACCCGCGCCGCACCGAGACCGCGGCGGTCGCCGACGAGCACCACTTCGTGCGGCCGGGTACCGACGCCGCGCTGCTGCTCGCGATGCTCCACTGTGTACTGTCCGATGACTCGGCCACGCCCACGCCCGGCGTCGACGGCCTCGACGAGGTGCGCGCGGCGGTCGCCGGCTTCACGCCCGAGCGCGCCGCCGCGGTCACCGGCGTCGCCGCGGACGTGATCCGGCGCGTGGCGGGGGAGTTCGCCGCGGCCGAGGGCGCCGCCGCCTACGGCCGGGTCGGCGTGTCGATCCAGCGCTTCGGCGCCCTCTCGCATTGGGCGATCCAGCTGCTCAACCTCGCCACCGGCAACATCGACCGCCCCGGCGGCGCGCTCTTCACCCGCCCCGCGGTCGACCTGGTCGGCGGCGGGATCGTCGGACCCGGCCACTACGACAGGTGGCGCAGCCGGGTGCGGGGGCTGCCCGAGTTCGCCGGGGAGCTGCCGGTCGCCGCGCTCGCCGAGGAGATCCTCACCCCCGGCGACGGGCAGGTCCGCGCGCTCGTCACGGTCGCCGGCAACCCGGTGCTCTCCACGCCGAACGGCGGGCAGCTCGACCGCGCCCTGTCCGGCCTGGACTTCATGGTGTCGGTCGACTTCTACGTGAACGAGACGACCCGCCACGCCGACGTCATCCTGCCGCCCACGACCGCGCTCGAACACGACCACTACGACCTGATCTTCCACACGTTCGCGGTGCGCAACACCGCCCGCTACTCCGGCCCGGTGCTGCCCAAGCCGGCCGGCGCCCGCCACGACTGGGAGATCTTCACCGAGCTGGCCCGCCGCTACCGGCGCCGCTCGGGCGCGCGCCGTCGCCTGCGGGCCGACCTGCGCCGCGCGGCCATGATGCGGCTACGTCCCCACCAGCTCATCGCGATCGGCCTGCGCACCGGCCCGTACCGGCTGAGCCTGCGCGCGCTGCGCCGCCGACCGTCCGGTGTGGACCTCGGCCCGCTGCGCCCCAGCCTGCCCGCCGCCCTTCGCACGCCGGACAAGCGCGTGCACGCCGCCCCGCCCCAGCTGCTGGCCGCGCTCCGCGACGGCACCGCCGAGCTGCTGGCCGCGCCCGTGGACGGCGAGCTGCGCCTGATCGGCCGCCGCCACCTGCGCAGCAACAACTCGTGGATGCACGGCTTTCCCCGCCTGACCAAGGGCCGCCCCCGCCACCACCTGCTCATGCACCCGGACGACCTGGCCGCCCGCGGCCTGCGCGACGGCGAACGCGTGCGGGTCACCTCCCGCGTCGGCCAGGTCGACGTCGAGGTGACCGCGACGGCCGACATCATGCCCGGCGTGGTGAGCCTGCCGCACGGCTGGAGCCACACCCGGGTCAACGACCTCACCGACGACGCCTTCCTGGACGCGCTGTCCGGCAACGCCGCCCTCAACGGCGTCCCGGTCACCGTCGCCGCGGTCGGTCGTCGGGCTCCACTGTGATCCGTCTCCGGAAACGACCCTGACCGCTCGCCGCGCGGGAGCGAACGCGGATCGGCGGCACCCACGCGGGGAGCTGACGCCCTCTCCATCAGGGCATGGCTGATCCGTTGGACCGGCCGTGCCCGGACCGGCGTCAGGGGGAGCAGAGCAGGCGGGCGGCGGCCCAGTCGGCGTGGTCGGCGCCGTTGCCGTTGCCGCCGTCGGTGACGCGCAGCTCGAGCCGGGCGCCGCCGGTCACGTCGGCGGTGATCGGCTCGGCGGCGGCCGCGCCGGTCAGGAACGCCGCCGCCACCTCGTCGAGGGCCAGGAACTGCTTCTCCACCTGGGTCTTGGCCCGCGGCGCCCGGCGCGGCTTGGCCGGCCGGGTGCTGCCGTAGTGCTCATCGAGGATGCTGGTCTCGCCGGGGGCGACCAGGGGATGCT
>Ga0081539_10000984_pt1 | contig 53064 bp, 42 predicted proteins | sample TabmetS4T2R2_FD_71023 | JGI IMG/M metagenome (GOLD analysis project Ga0081539, IMG submission 71023) | Tabebuia heterophylla rhizosphere microbial communities from the University of Puerto Rico - S4T2R2 | ecosystem: Host-associated > Plants > Roots > Rhizosphere ... | reverse complement strand
CGTCAGCGCCCATGACCGCCACCGTGACCAGCGGGGCGGGGCGTCCCGCCGAGGACAGCCGCTCGGAGGCGATCGAGCCGTCCGGGCGGAAGTGGTCGCGCGGGGCCATGGTCGAGATCATCATGGGCGCCTCGGTCTGGCCGAACAGCTGCGCCATCACCGGCCCGATCCGCGTCAGCGCCTCCTCCAGGCGCTGCACCGACATCGGTGCAGCCCCGTACCAGAAGCATTGCAGCGAGCTCAGGTCCACCTCGTCGAGGCGCTCGTGTGCCAGCACCATGTAGATCAGGGTGGGCGGCAGGAAGGTGTGCGTTACCCGGTGCCGCTGCACGAGGTCCAAGAAGCCGCCGACGTCCGGACTGCGCATGACGACGATCTCCCCGCCCAGCGCCAGGACCGGGAAGCACAGCACGCCGGCGGCGTGGGTGAGCGGCGCGAGGGCGAGGTAGACCGGCCGGCCCTCGAACGGGTAGCTCATCAGCGTGATCGCGGTCATGGTCTCCAGGTTCGTGCCGGTGAGCTCGACGCCCTTGGGACGGCCCGTCGTCCCGCCAGTGCCGACCACCATGGCGAGGTCGTTCAGGGCCGGTTCGTCGACGGCCTCCGTTGCCAGGCCGAGGAATCCCTCCCAGCCAAGGGAACCCGGCACGGCGCCGTCCAGGCAGACCAGGGTGGTCAGGTCCGGCAGGTCGTCGCGGATCTGGGCCACCAGCGGCGCGAACCGCTCTTGGAAGATCAGCACGGTACAGCCGAACAGCTCGAGCAGTTCCCGGTTCTCCGCCGCCTCGTTCCGGGGGTTGATCGGGCACCAGACGGCCCCGGCCCGGCTGATGCCGAAAACGCACGTGAACGCGGTCGGGTCATTCGCCGAGAGGACGGCGACCCGGTCACCGGGGCGCACGCCCCGGTGCGCCAGGGCCGCCGCGACGCGCCTGCTGAGCTCCTGCACCTCGGCGTAGGAGCGGCTCTGCCCGTCGGTGGTCAGGCAGGGTGCGCCGCCGTCCAGCGACGCGCCCTTGTCCAGGTAGTCGACCAGTCGCACCGGTCTTCAGCTCCCGACGGTCACGACCGGCTCCCGGACCAGCCCGAAGCTGCTCAGCACGCCGAGCAGTTCGCGGTGCCCGAAGGCCTGGCAGCCGGAGGCGAAGCCGACCCGGCGGGGTGGCTGCTGCAGTAGCGAGTAGGCCGCGTAGGCCTGCAGCAGGCCCGTCTGCTGGTAGTTCGAGTTGCCGTGGATCACGCAGTGTGCCCGACCCAGCGGCCCCGAGGCGTGCACCGAATCCAGCGACTTGTTCACCCGCGGGTTCTCCCGCGGCGGCATCTGGTTCATCACCTGCGCGGCGGTCGCCGTCAGCGCGGCGTACTGCTCGTCCGGCGGCAGGTCCTTGGTCGCCTCGATGGCGGCAGCGACGATCTGCGGGACACCCATCATCAGCGGCCGGTTGAAAACCCCGCCGAGCACCTTGACGTTCGCGACCCGCGGGTCGCGGCGGTACCAGACCGGATGCGACGTGCCACCCCACGGCAGGGCCAGCGCCAGCTCGTGCTGGCCGGGGATGACCAGCTGGTAGAGCCCGGCATCGGGATCCCACGGCACGTACCGGTTCTGCTCCAGGTAGTAGGCGCCTGACATCGCCGCGTTGACCAGGATGGTCAGGGTGGAGGCGATGGTCGGGCTGCCGCCCCAGAACACGGCGATGTCGAGGGTGTCCAGGCCCGGCGTCTCCAGGCACAGCTCGGCCGCGATCTCGCCGGTGGTGTACATCTGGGCGATGCTGGGTGCCAGCAGCAGGCCGGCCGCGGCGAAGTCGGCGCCGTACTTCTCGTCGCACGTGATCAGCCAGTCCTGCTCGCCGGTTGTGTCCAGGTAGTGCGTCCCGGTGGCCAGGCATGCCTCGACGACCTCCGGGCCGTGCTTGGCGAACGGCCCGACCGTGTTGCACACCACCGCGGCACCGGAGAACAGCGCGGTCAGCGCCTCGACATCGTGAGCGACTTCGACGATCTCGTAGTCGGCCGTCTCGATCCCCGGGACGTGCGCCTCCATCGAGGCCTTCAGCTTTCCGGTATTACGCCCGGCGGCGACGAACGGGACGTTGTACTGGCGCAGGTACTCGCAGATCAGCCGCCCGGTGTAGCCCGAGGCGCCATAGACGACGACAGGCTTGGCGTTGTTCGGCATGGTCACATCCCCATCCCGCCGTCGACCGGGAGGCCGACCCCGTTGATGAAGGCGGCCTGGTCCGAGGCCAGGAAGACCACGGCCGAGGCCATGTCGGCGACCTCACCGAGCCGGCCCGACGGGGTGAGCTCGACGACCGCACCCACCGCCTGCTCCGGTGAGGCGAACAAGCCGATCCGGGCGACGTCGTTGGCCAGCCCAGCGCCCATGGCGGTCGGCACCAGGCCCGGGTAGATGCAGTTGACCCGGACCCCGTAGCCCAGCTTGCCGGACTCCATCGCGGCGACCCGGGTGAGCCGGTCGACGCCGGACTTGGTGGCCGAGTAGATCCCGATGCCCGGGAAGGCGATGGTCGCGGCGACCGACGCCACGTTGATCACCACGCCGCCCCGCCCGGCCGCCCCGCCCGGCCGCATCGCCCGGAACGCGTGCTTGATCCCCAGCGCGGTGCCGAGAATGTTCACCTGCAGCTGCTTGAGCGCCTGCCCGGCGTCGAGGTCCACCAGCAGGCTGGTGATCTCCACGCCCGCGTTGTTCACCACGATGTCCAAGCCACCCAGCAACTGCGCGGCCTGCCCCATCGCGGCCTCCCAGGCCGCGTCGTCCGTCACGTCGAGGTGCACGAAACCGTGCCCCTGACCGAGTGATTCGGCCACCTTCGGGCCGAGATCGTCCTGCAGATCGGCCACGACGACGGTGGCTCCGGCGGCGGCGAGGGCTCGTGCCATGCCCTCACCCAGCCCCTGGGCCGCGCCCGTGACGAGTGCCTTTCGGCCGGTGAGATCGAGCTGAGTCATGGAAGCTCCCGAGGGACGAGCGGGTGAGAGCCCCATCACATGACATCTCCTTGACAGTTGTCAAGAAAAACCTGGACACTCGTCAAGAAATCTCTGGACGGCCGTCCAGCGCTGTCGCCGCACTCCTAGGATGCGAAGGTGGCTGCCACGAACCCATCGCGAGCCAGGGCGGCTCGACCGCCGGACAAGTTCGACGCACGCCGTGATCAGCTCGCCGAGTCGGCCCTGAAGACCCTCGGCGAGCTCGGCTACGCCCGGACCAGCCTGCGGGAGATCGCGAACAACTCCACGTTCAGCCACGGCGTCGTGCACTACTACTTCGAGGACAAGCTGGAACTGGTGATCCACAGCGTGCGCTACTACAAGGCACGCTGCGTGACCCGCTACGACTCGGTCGTCGCCGAGTCCACCACGGCCGACCAGCTCGTCGAAGCCTTCGCCGCGAAGCTCGCGGAGACCATCCGCGAGGAGGCCCCGATGCACTGCCTGTGGTACGACCTGCGCACTCAGAGCATGTTCGAGGAGGAGCTCCGGGACGCGGTGACGATGATCGACAAGACACTGGAAGAGATGATCTGGCGGGTCGTCAGCCGCTACGCGCAGCTCGCCGACCGAACGCCGGCACTGGAGCCACCGGTCGCCTACGGCATGCTCGACGGGCTCTTCCAGCAGGCCCTGCTCGCCTACGTGACCGGCCACCACGCCGCCCTGGACGGCCTGGTCGCTCAGGTCCGCACGGTGATGCCGCTGATGCTCACCGCACCAGCACGCTAACCCTGGCACGGCCGGCGAGTGCACCGCCCGCCGCCGCGATCCCACCGCCCGGGTCGACACCATCGTGGCGGCCCTGGGGCAGCCGGCGCACTTTCGTGGGGTGCTGCAGGATGTGTAGGTACGCCCGCGCCGACCGAGGCAGGTACTGGCAGTAGCGGCGACGACAGTGACTCCCCGGGTTGCCGCCGGGGGCCGTTGACTGGACGTCCTGCGAGCCAGGCATATGTTCGGGGCGGGCGACGTCTTCGCTATCGAAGGCCCGATCCGGCCATCCGGCAGAACCACGGCCGCGACATCCCTGAGGCCTGAGGAGGACTCATGCACACTCGCACACTCGGTCAGGGCCTGGAGGTCTCCGCGGTCGGCCTCGGCTGCATGGGCATGTCCCAGAGCTACGGCCCCAACCCCGGCGACCGGGACGACATGATCGACGTCATCCGGTACGCCGTCGAGACGGCGGGGGTGACGTTCTTCGACACCGCCGAGGCCTATGGGCCCTACGTCAACGAGGAACTCGTCGGCGAGGCGCTGGCGCCGCTGCGGGACCGGGTCGTGATCGCGACAAAGTTCGGCTGGAACATCCAGGACGGCCGCATGCTTGGGACGAACTCCCGTCCCGAGCAGATCCGGCGGGTCGCCGACGCATCGCTGCAACGACTCGGGATCGAGGTGATCGACCTGTTCTACCAGCACCGGGTCGACCCGGCTGTGCCGATCGAGGACGTCGCCGGCACCGTCGGCGAGCTCGTCGCCGTCGGCAAGGTCCGCCACTTCGGGCTGTCCGAGGCCGGCGCCGCGACGATCCGCCGGGCCCACGCCGTGCACCCCGTCACCGCGGTGCAGAGCGAGTACTCGCTGTGGACCCGCGACCCCGAACCCGAGGTACTGCCCGCCTGCGCCGAACTCGGCATCGGGTTCGTGCCCTTCAGCCCGCTCGGCAAGGGCTTCCTCACCGGCACAGTGGGCGCCTCCACCGAGTTCGCCGCCGGCGACATTCGCGCCACCATCCCGCGGTTCGAGGCCGGCAACATCAGCGCCAACCAGGCGCTGGTGGAGCACGTCCGCGACCTCGCCGAGGCGAAGGGATGCACCCCCGGGCAGGTGGCGCTGGCCTGGCTGCTGGCCCAGCAGCCGTGGATCGTGCCCATCCCCGGCACCCGCCGCCGCCAGCGCATCGACGAGAACGCCGGCGCCACCCACGTCGCCCTGTCGGCCGACGAGATCGCCGATCTCGACACCCTCGCCGCCCGGATCGGCGTCCAAGGAGACCGCTACAACCCCACCGGCATGTCCATGGTCGGCCTCTGACCTGGTATCGCCTTCAGTTGGCACCGCCACGAGGCCCGCACCGGCAGCCTGCGCGTGCGGATCGGCTCATGCAACACGGCCCCGGCGTGACACGGACTCCGAGGGTCATGCCCTCCGGTTAGTTCGCGAGTCCCAGAGCATCGTGCAGGCCGGCCTCAACGGCGCGCATGGTCTCGGGGGACAGCGCTCCGGCATCTGCCTGAACCTCCTCTGCCCAGATTGTGAGTCAGTCAAGTGAAGCTTGATATTGCAGCATCCTCAGCCCGCTTGATGACGCCAACAATCTTGGCCAGCGAGGCCGAGCACCGCGCGCCCGCGATCGTCGAGCAAGTCATCGCCGACCTCAAGGACGGGCCGCCGGCACACCTGCTCGGCGGGAAGTTCACGGCGAACGCAGCCTGGCTAGTCCTGGCGGCGATCGCGCACAACCTGCTGCGCGCCGCCGGCGCCGGGGCCGGCAGCCTGCACATCAAGACCACCACCGCGACCCTGCGGGCCCGCCCCGTCGCCGTCCCGGCCCGGATCGCCCGCATCGATGACCCGAGGCCCTCTACAGGAAGTACAGGCGGGAGAGGGCGACTGAATCGGCCGGCTCAGAGGAAATGGGGTCCCCATCGAGGGTGACGCGTCCCGTCTGGTCTTCCACCCGGACTGCGGCGGTCCGATCGTTGTGGATCATGTCGGCGGGTCCGATGCCGCGGGTTCCGCGCACGCCTACCCGGCGTCGACGGGTGGGCAGGCCATCTTCCTGCGCTTCAGCGGCGGCCTGGCTGACGAAGGCAACGGACAGGTCGGCCGGCGTGGGACCGTGTCCGCCGAGCTGGGGGCCGATCACCAACGGTTGGGAACTGTCGATGCTGGCGTTCGGGTCGCCGGTGACGCCGTACGCGGGAAAGCCGGCCTTGAGTACCAGCTCGGGCTTGGCGCCGAAGTGGTCGGGGCGCCACAGCACGATGTCAGCCAGCTTCCCGGGCTCCAGGGATCCGATCTCGTGTGCCATGCCGTGCGCGATCGCGGGGTTGATGGTCAGTTTGGCGATGTAGCGCCTGGCCCTGTCGTTGTCGTGCCGCGGGTCCACGGACCCCCGCTCCTTCTTCATCTTGGCGGCCAGGGCGAAGGTGCGTCGGAACGTTTCGCCCGCCCTGCCCATCCCCTGCGCATCGGACGACGTGATCGCGATGACGCCGAGGTCGTGCAGGACGTCCTCGGCGCCCATGGTGCTGGCTCGGATCCGTTCCCGGGCCATCAGCGCGTCGCCCGGCAGATCGGCCTTCAGGTCGTGGGCGTGCATGATCATGTGGAAGTGCTCGTCGACCGCGTCGCGGCCGAAGGGGAGCGTCGGGTTCGTCGACGACGCGATGACATTGCGTTCGCCGGCCATCCGCAGGACGTTCGGGACGTGTCCGCCGCCGCAGCCCTCGATGTGGAAGGCATGGATGGTTCGTCCCGCGAGCACGGCCAAGGTGTCTTCGACCGCGAGGCACTCGTTGAGGCCATCGGTGTGCACTGCCACCTGGACGTCGTACTCCTCGGCGGCGGTGAGCGCGGAGTCGAGGGCACGGGTGTGTGCTCCGATGTCCTCGTGGACCTTGAACCCGCACACCCCGCCTTCGACGAGCGCCTCCTCCAGTGGCTCGCGGGCTGAGGTGGAGCCTCGGCCGAGGAAGCCGATGTTGATCGGCCAGGCATCGAAGGCAGTGAATGCGTGACGCAGCGCCCACGGTGTGCTGATGCCTGGCCCCCACACGGGGCCGAATTCTTGGCTGATCACGGTGGTGACGCCGGAGGCGAGTTCGGCCTCGACGACCCGAGGCGACAGCAGGTGGACATGAGTGTCGATCGCCCCGGCGGTGGCGATCAGCCCCTCACCCGCGACGATCGTCGTTCCCGTGCCGACGACGATGTCGACATCCTCGAGCGTGTTCGGGTTACCGGCCCTTCCGATGCCGACGATGCGGCCTTCCCGGACTCCGATCGACGCTTTGCGAACTCCCTGGATGGCGTCGATCAGCAGGACGTTGCTGATCACCAGATCACACGTCTGTCGCGCAGTCGCGGCCAGGATGTGCAGACCGTCGCGTGCGGTCTTGCCGAAGCCGACGATGAACTCCTCGCCCGGCTTGCTGGCGTCGGACTCGACCTCGACGACGAGGCCGGTGTCTCCGAGTCGCACCCGGTCGCCCTTTCGGGGGCCGTAGGTGGCCACATAGTCGCTGGGAGTAAAGCTCACGGTCGGTCCCGTTCCGGTTCGACGGCGCTTCCGGCTCGCGGATCATCTGGCGTTTCCTGATGCTGGTAGCCACACGCAACAGCGCGGCGCAGCGCTTCTTCCTTCGCTCCGGGGGCGTCCAGCGGGCCGTCGACGAGACCGGCGAAGCCGATGGCGACGCGGTCGCCGCCGATGGGCGTGAGGGCCGCTGTTCGTTGCTCTCCGGGGGCGAAGCGGATCGACGATCCCGCGGGAATCGCCAGCCTCATGCCGTACGCCGCGGCGCGGTCGAAGCGGAGGCGCGGGTTGGATTCGAAGAAGTGGAAGTGCGAGGTGACACTGATCGGCACCGTCGAGGTGTTGGTGACGAGCACCGTCACCGCCTCCGGCCAGTCCGCCAACGGCGCGGTTCCGAGCTGGACCGCTCCCGGCGCGCTGTCGTGGTCAGCCTCCCCTTCGGGCGGACCGATCGGGTCGGTGACGACGACCAGCCTGGTGCCGTCGTCGAACACCGCTTCGACCGTCACGTCGCCGATGACCGCCGGTACTCCGGGGAGCACGTCGTCCGGACCGAGTGCCGCCCGGCCGGCGGCGACGGCCTCGTGGAGCCGGCATCCGTCGCGCGCGGCTTCACAGACGGTGTCGGCTATCAGAGCGGTGGCCTCGGGGACGTTGAGCCGCAGTCCCCGCTCGCGCCGGCGCCGGGCGAGCTCCGCCGTGGTGAAGATCAGGAGTCGGTCCCGCTCACTCGGCGTGAGTCGCACGCTCAATCACCATCCCTCGGACAGCACCCGGTCGAGGGTGTCGACTAAGAAGTCGGCAGCGGCCTGGTCGACGCACAGCGGGGGCTTCACCTTGAGCACGTTCATGCGGTCACTCGTCGGCTGGATCACCACACCCAACTCGAGCATCCGATCGCAGATGGCCTCTGCCTCGCTCGCCGCCGGCTCGAGTGTGGTTCGGTCGCGCACCAGTTCCACGCCAAGGTACAGGCCGTGGCCGTGGACGGCTCCGATGATCCCATGCCGCTGCGCCAGCTCTTCAAGACGGGCCTTGAGATGGCCACCCACGGCTCGTGCGGGTCCTGGGCCGCCATCCACGCCTGAACGGCCGATGGCGCGGCTCCCGTGGAGCCATCGCGGGTCAGGCGTTGGCGGGTTTCGGCGTGGATGGTGTCGTGCGTGACCGGCTGGCCGCAGTGGCGGCAGAGCAGGTCGACCTGGATCGGGCTGACCGCAGGAGTGGCGGCGGATGAGGGCCGGAGTGTCCACCGCCCATTTGTCGCCCACTGGCGCAGGGCGAGCGGCCCACGGCCGTTCCTGGCCGTCCACCAGTGCGGTGACGAAGAGAGATGACTCACCAGGGCTGAGCGCCGTGACGGGACTGCTGGGGCGGCTGGCCGTCGTGCGGCTCAGATCTTGAGCGTGCCGCTGGCGACGACGACTCCGGAGCCGCTTACCCGGATCTGGTCGTCATGCACGCTGACGTCGATGCGGCTGGGGCGCCCCAGCGCGTGGCCCTGCTCGATCGCGAGCGTACTGTTCGGCGCGGCACGCCCCGCCGCCACGAGGAACGCGGCGAGCGGTCCCGCCGCGGTACCGGTGGCGGGGTCTTCCCAGATGCCCATGGTCGGATTGAAGAAGCGAGCGTAGGCGGTCGCCTCGACAGCCTCCGGCGTCTGGGTGCTGTAGACGTAGCACCCCTCGCCGTCCACCTCGAACAAGACCTCCGCGAGCCGTGACGCATGAGGCGCGATCCGGTCGACAGCACGCCAACTCGCGATCTCGACGAGGAGATGGCCGGCGCCGGTGGAGACCACCTGTGCCGGGGTAGCGGCGGTCAGGTCTGACTCGTCGAGACCGAGCCCGAGCGCCAGCGTGGCCCGGTCTTCGACGCAGGCTCCGAATCGCGGTGCGGACTGGTCCAGCGAAACGAGTGCGCGGCCGTCGTCCGCGCGGCCGACCTCGACGGCCAGGAGGTCCGCGCCTATCTGCTGAACGAAGGCTCCGCCGGCGCGGGGCAGTCGCCCGGCCTCGGCCAACCACAACCACGCGCCCAGAACGTTGTGTCCGGCGCCGCCCACCTCGGCGCCGATCGGCGTGAAAGAACGCAGCTGATAGGCCGCGCCGGGCACGCTCGGTCGAAGTATGAACGTGGTCTCCGACTGGTTGAACTCGCGGGCGATCGCGCGCATCTGGTCATCGCTCAACTCGTCGGCATCCGGCACCAGCGCGACGGGGTTGCCCGATAGCGGACGAGCCGCGAAGACGTCCACCCAGTGGAAGGAAACGCCACGTGTCACCGTGATCCTCCGCGATTCCTAGAGCGCGATGCCTGCGGTCGAGCGCCTACCTGGGCGCGAGTTCGGCACGACGACGTTCTTTGCGGTTCGCGCCCAACGTAGCGCAGCGGTGCCGCAAGCCTCGTCGTCCCCAGGCCCCGGCTCCATCGGGACGCCATAGGCGAAGCCGCGCCGCGGTTCGGCGGTCGCGTCCGCCGCGCCCGCATGTCGACAGGTCGAGCTCTCGGCGATCATCGAGTTGGTGCGGCCGCGGCTGAGAAGGTCGGCGATCATGGCCTCGCGTGGTGGGCCGGGAGGGGTCTCGGTTGTGGCAGGGGACAGCGCTGGGCGGGTGATCCCGGCGCCGGCCCCAACCTTGTGGACGTGACAGTCGCGCTCGTGATCGGCGCGGTGCCGGGCACCTGGCTCGGCGCTCAGCTGTCCTCGCGCGCGCCGTGCGGGGTCATCCGCCGGGCACCGGCCTTCGTGCTGCTGGACTCGGCGCTGAAGCTGCTCAACGTGCCCGACATCGCGACCGGCCTGCTCCTGTTCGGGGCACTGCTGGTCGCGCCGCTGGTCTGGATGCTGCTGCGCCGGCGCCAGAGCTTCCCGGCACTGCCATGGCGCGAGCGCGAGAAGCAACCCGCCACGCTTTAAGCGGGTGTTTCAGATCTCCCGCCGGCCGCGAGCAGGTGCCCGGGCGAGTTGCCCGGCAAGGCCGCAGGAGGCCCCGATAGCGGAGCTATCGGGGCCGACGAGAACGCCGCCGGGCGCCGTCCGGGTGCCGCTGCTCCGTGAGCAGACGTTCGAGGTGCCGGCAGCGGGACCCGGCAATCACTCCGTGGTGACAAGGCACTTCCCGCGCGTTGCCCCGGCAAGGAGGTCGACGATCGCCTGCGGCGCACTGTACAGACCCCGGTAGACGGCCAGGTCAAGACGGACGCGGCCCGCCCGCCAGAGGTCGGCGAGCTCGGCTCGCGCCTCGTCCGCCCGATCCGCGAACGCGCCGGCCCGGAACCCTTGCAGGGTCACGTTCTTCGACGTGGCGAGGAACAGATTCCCGATGCCCGGACCGGGGGCCGTGTCGTAGCCGGAGATGGCCCCGCACAGCGCGACACGGCCGAAGGGTCGCAGGTGTTCCAGCGCCGCCTCGAGATGCGCTCCCCCCACGCTGTCGAAGTAGACGTCGACGCCCTCGGGCGCGGCCGCCCGTAGGCCTTCGCCGAGGCCCTGTCGGTAGTCGAAAGCCGCGTCGAAGCCCAATTCGTTCAGCAGGTAGGCGACCTTCTCGGGCCCGCCGGCGCTTCCGACCACACGGCAACCCCGGGCCCTGGCCAGCTGCCCGGCGACGCTTCCGACCGCGCCGGCGGCGGCCGAGATCCACACTGTCTCGCCTGGTTTCGCCCCGGCTACGGCGACGATGCCGGCCCAGGCCGTGAGCCCGGTGCCGCCCAGCAGTCCGATTTGCAGGTCCGGCGAGCCGAGCGAAGCGTCCAAGCGGGTCAGCCGACCGGCCCCGCCGAGGGCCGCGGAGTCTGCGTCGACGACTGCCAGCTCGCGATAGCCCCGTGCATGCTGCACCAGATCACCAGGGGCGAATCCGTCCGCGCGGGACTCGACCACCGTGCCGACCGCAAGTCCCTCGATGCCGGTACCAAGACCGAACGCAGGCAAGTAGCCGGGCGGACTGACGGGGTCCATCCGTAGCCGGACCGCGGCATCCACGGAGTGGTGGGTCGTTCGGACCAGGACCTGTCCCGACTCGAGCGGTGGCACGCTGGTCTCGACCACCATCAGGTCCGTCGACGCCAGCCTGCCGTCGGGATGGCGCACCAGCCTCACCTCCCGTGTCGTGCTCATGCTGCGAGCCCGAGTTCTGCAGCTGCCAGGCCCGGCGGCCCGGCCAGTCGGACGTTGGTCGTCATCGCGCAGACACTCCGCTCCATCACTACCAGAAATGAGTTCACTTCATAGCAGATGACATCACTTCTCGTCTTCCGACGAGGCCTGGTCGATCCCGTCCAACGGCGAGCCAAGTGCCGGCGCGGGACCGCGGACAGGCCCTGCCGGTGACGTTTCCGGTGTTCCCTTCTGTCGTCGCCCTCGCCTACGGCCACCCGTCGGCCTAGGGCTCATGCCGGGGCGATCGCGAGTACCTGCAGTAGGTTCCGGTCTGCACGTGCGTGGCCAGGTGGGCGGCGAGGGCGGGGTGCACGGTCTCGATCCGTCGCAGGGCGTCGCGAATCCTGGCGCCCACCGTCTTGCGGGCGCGTTCGGCATCGTCCCCCAGGCGCCGCGGGCGCCCGCCTAGGCCGGGCGGCGTACCGACGCATGCAGCCGAGCTGCACGAGGCGGCGTCCCGCGGCGACCTCGAAAAGGGCGAGGCTTTCATGATCAGGGGGACGTTTCGGCTCTTGGGAGGCAATGAGCACAGCACCTTCGTCCCCCTGATCTTGAAATGGTCCCCCTGACCAAGGCAAGTCCCCCTGATCATGGACACAGCCGTTCTGATCCGCCTCCGCCCCACCCGGAAACAGTCGACGACCGATCACCCGGGCGCAGGACGCCGCTGATTCTCAGCCCAAGATCGAGTGTGCACTTCGGCGGCGAATCGCCGGCGTGTCGCCGTCAAACCGCACACTCGATCTTGGGCTGGGCCGGCCCGGGGTGATCATCCGACCCCTGAGCGCTAGTGAGCGAAACCTTCGTCTGTCCGACGCCATGCTCCGCGCCGGCCGGAGATTCTCCGCTCAGCCGGATCCGGGGGAGTGAACCGCCGACATAGGGGTCTCCCGCGGGACGGTCTTTCTGGTGATCGTCATGCCTCGTCGGTGGACTGCGCCGCCGCCCGCTCCAGCGTGCCGCGGGTCCACGCCAGTTCACGCGAGACGTAGTCGACGATGTCGCCGGTCTTGTAGCGCTCGGGCAGCACGTCCCAGGTGTACGTCTCGATCTCCAGGTGGTCCGACAACGGGCTGGTTGCGTGGACCCGCAGTGCCGCCTCGATGCCCGGGCGCGTCGTCCGGAACTCGCCCAGGTCGTCCAGGAATACCGGGACGTGGAAGTGGGTGCGCCACTCGCGGCGGCCGGAAGGGTCGGCCTTCCAGGCCTCGATCGCCTCGGAGAGGCGGAGGAACTGCCTGAGCCTGCCGTCCTTCGATTCCGTGGTCTGGCTCAGGTAGATGGTGTCGGTGAAGGCGCCGACGGCGGCGACGGCGTCCGCAGTGACCTCGGGGACCCACAGGGCGGCGGCGGCCTGAAGCTTGAAGACCGGCACACCAGCTGCATACAGCGACCGCAACGACTCGGCGATGTCCTCGAACTGGACGGACTGGTGGCAGACGTCGAAGACGACGCCGAGGTGGCGGCGGAGGGCACCGACTACCTCACTGGCCGGCAGCCCGGTGAGCCGGCACAGCGTCGCCACCCCGGACGCCGACCAGACCTCATCCTGGAAGTACCGGATCGTCTCCGGGGTGGTCTGCAGGAAGCAGGCCGGCTCCGGCTCCAGGGCCAGCTTGACGCGCCGCCCGGTGCGTCGTTCCAGATCGACGAGGTGCGCCACGACCCGCAGCAGGTTCCCGGTGAGGACCGTGACATCGGCGCCCGTGGTCACCTTGGACCGGAACGCCAGCGGCGCGGACTGGATGGACGGCGACACGTCCTCGGGCGCGATCTCCGCAGCGATGTCGGCGACCCGGCAGGTGTACTCAACACGAGCCCGGGTCGCCCAGTCGGGCTCATAGACGTCCTCCATGACGACGCGGTTCTTGAACGGGCCGTAAGGAAACGCGTTGACGGTGTAGACGTACATCCCTTCCGCGTCGAGCCACGCGGTCAGGCGAGCCCGCTCCTCGGCGTCGGCGGACAGCGTCGCCGCTGACTCCGCGGAGATCCGCAACGAGACCGCGTACCGTTCGTCCGGGCTGACCCGGGCCTTCACCGCCGTGGCGTACGTGCGGAGACTCTCGCGCATCTCCGCCCAGGTGTCCCCCGGATGCACCAGCGTTGAGTACGCCAGATGCCCGAACGTACCAGCGAAAGTCACACCGGGCTCCCAGGAGTCGTGTGGGACGGGCGGGGACGACGACCGGTTAGAGCCGGGCCTCGATGTCCTCCAGGCGTGGACGCGTCCGCAGGTACTCGGCGGAGGCCGCGTCCCGCTCCTCCTTGAGGTAGTAGGCGACTTCGACGAGCTCAAGCGCGAGGCCGTCGGGGTCGCTGAAATACACCCAGCGCCAGCCGGCGAGCGGACCGTCGTCGACGACGTTGACGTCGCTGTAGAACTGCACGCCCTTGGACTCCAGCCCGGCCTTCGTCGCCCGGACGTCGGCGACCTTGAAGCAGACGTGCGCCGCGCCCATGTGGTTGTTCGGGACGGGCGCGGCGCTCGACTCGGGCCGGTTGGCGTATTCGAGCAGCTCGATCGTGCTCGCCGGGCCCACCCAGAAGGTCACCTGGCGCAGCCGGGCGCCCGGGACCCCGACACCCTTGGCCAACTCCGGACCCTCGAACCACGGCGTCGGCTCGTTGGCGAAGGGCAGGCCGAGCAGATCGTGGTAGAAGTAGATCGACCGGTCGAGGTCACGGACGACGAGTCCGACGTGGTGGATAGTCTGCAGCTCCAGGCTCATGGCGGCTCCCGGGATTGAGCTGGGACGCGGGCGAACGCGCGGCACTAGGCGGCGAGGGTCGGCGACACGAGAACCTTGAGCTGGTCGCCGGTTGGGTTGACCAGGACGTCGAAGCCGAGGGGGACGACGTCCTCCAGCCGGATCTGCCCGGTCACGGCCTTGGCGACCGGGTACTTGCCTGCGGCGATGAGCCGGATGATCCGAGGCCAGTCGGTGATGAGGTAGCACCAGGTCCCGACGTAGCTGATTTCCTTCTCCGCCAGCCGCATCGCGTCGATGGTCGCCGGCTTGGTGTGCAGGCCGGTCTGCACGATGGAGCCGCGCGTGCGCACGCTGCTCATCGCTGTCGTGAGCCCCGGCGCGGACCCGGAGCACTCGGCGACGACGTCGACCCCGAGCCCGTTCGTGAGGTCCTTGAGCGTGTCCGCGAAGCCGTCGACCGTGGGATCGAGCACCGGCCCGACGTCGAGTCCTCGGGCGAGCCCGGCCCGGTTGGAGTTCGGCTCCGCAATCACCACGGTCGAGGCGCCGAGGGCGTCGGCGTAGAGCGCCGAGAGGACGCCGATGGGCCCGGCTCCTGTGATCAGGACGACGTCGCCGCCGCGGACACCGACCCGGTCGATGCCGTTCGCCGCAACGCTCGCCGGCTCGACGACCGCGCCCTCAAGGTCGGACACGGCGTCCGGCAGCGTGGCCACCTGGTATTCCTTGAGGACGGCGTACTGGGCCAGTCCCCCCGTTTCGGCGGACAGGCCGGTGCACGCGAAACGCTCACACACGTGGCCCAGGCCCTGCCGGCACCACGTGCAGCTGCCGCAGACGATGGCGGGCATGATCGACACCCGGTCGCCGACCACCACGTCGGACACCAGCGGGCCGGCCTCGACGACACGGGCGGAGAACTCGTGTCCCAGCGTCTGGGGCAGCGTCACGCCGGTCAGGGGGTGTGGGTCCACCGGCGTGACGATGGGGCCGACCATGTACTCGTGGAGGTCCGTGCCGCAGATACCGCACCACAGCACTTCGACGAGGACCTCGTCCTGCTCCTTGATCTTGGGGGGCTCGACGTCCTCGACGCGGATGTCGGACTTGCCGTGGAAGCGGGCTGCACGCACGGGAATCTCCTTGGGGACAGCAGTTTCTGTTGCGTCATGACGGGTGGTCGCAGACTGGCGATCAGGCGCGGCGCGTGCCGCGAACCTGGCTGTAGATGATTGCCGCGGCGGCGATGAGCGCGCCCTGGAAGAAGTACTGCCACTCCTGCGTGAGGCTGAGAAAGACGGTCGCGTTGAGCACCTGGACAATGAGGCCGGCACCGAGCAGCGTGCCGACGAACGTGCCGCGCCCGCCGAGCAGACTCGTACCGCCGAGCACGACAGCCGTGATGCTGCTCAGCGTGTAGCCGACGCCCTGAGCCGGGTCACCGATGCCGAGCTGGGCCAGCAGGACGATGGAGCCCAGGAAGACGAACAGCGAGGCCGCGACGTAGCCGAGGACCACGGTGCGGTCCACGTCGACACCGAGCTGCCGGGCGGACTCCTCATTCGAGCCCACGGCGCGGATTCGTACGCCCCACGGGCGGAAGCGCAGGGCGTACTCCATCGCGAACGTCACGAGCACGAACAGGCCGAAGATGATCGGGACCGGCCCGATCGTCCGCTTGATGAGGCCGGTCACCTGGATCGAGATGTTGCCGCCGGGCGCGTCCCGCAGGAGGAAGCTCAGGCCCTGCAGAGCGATGTACCCCGCCAGTGTGGATGCGACCGGGGTGAACTTGGCGAACCTGATCAGGCTGCCCTTGACCGCGCCGGCCCCCGCGGCGGCCACCGCCATGAGGCCCAACCCGGCGATCATGAGCAGCACCGGCTTGCCTGCGTTGAGGAAGAACGAGGCGATGATGACCAGGAATCCCGCGAGCGGACCTACCGACAGGTCGATGCCGCCGGTGAGCAGCACGATGGTCTGCCCGAGAGCGATGAACCCGAGGGCGGTGCACGAGATCATCACGGATGTGATGTTGAACGGCGCGATGTAGCGCGCGTTGTGCGCGTAGACGTATGCACCGAGCGCCAGCATGACGACGGCGAGCACGAGAACGGGCGCATAGTCGCCCTGGAGGAACCGGCTGGCACGGGTCGAGGCGCCGGCTGCCTTCTTCGGGATGGACTGGCGGGCATGTGCTGTCGCACGGACGGCCGAGCGGATGAGCCGCTCTTCGGTCACCGCCTCGCCCTCGAAAGTGTCAACGACCGTGCCGCGGGACATGACGACGACCCGGTCGCACAGCCCTTCGAGCTCCTTGGCGTCCGACGAGGCAACGACGACAGGGACGCCGTTCGCCGAGACCTCGCGGAGAATGCGATAGATCTCCGCGCGTGCGCCGACGTCGACGCCCTGGGTCGGCTCGTCGGCGACGACCAGCGCCGGCTGCGACAGAAGGGCACGCGCGAGGACGAGCTTCTGCTGGTTTCCGCCGGAGAGTGCCGAGACCACGGTCTCGACCGACGCGGCCTTCACCGCGAGCGCGGCGAGCTCCCGGCCGACCGCGGCGTCCTCCTTGCGACGGCTGAGGAACAAGCCGGTGGTGAACTTCCGCAGCGCGGCGACGGCGGCGTTCTCCCGGACCGACAGACTCATCATGAGCCCCTCGCTGTGCCGGTCCGCCGGGAGATACGCGGCCTGGTCACGCAGATCGCGCGGGCCGAGCTCGGCCGAGCCGATCCGCACGCTTCCACTGAACGCCTCGAGACCCGCCAACGCCCGCAGCAGGGCGCTCTGGCCGTTGCCGACGATGCCGGACACACCGAGGATCTCGCCCCTTCGGACGGCGAGGCCGACGTCGGAGAAGCCCTGTCCGGTCAGGCCGTCGGCGACGAGGAGCGGCTCCTCGTCGCCGGCCTCGTACTTCGGCGGAAACGTCGAGTCGAGCTGGCGACCCACGATGAGCGCAAGCAGCGCGTCATCGCTGATGTCGTCGACATCCGCGCTGCCGCGGACCTTGCCGTCGCGCAGGACGGTGACGCGCTGAGCGAGCTCGCGGACCTCCGCAAGCCGATGGGTGATGTAGACGACGGCAGTGCCCTGCTGCGCGGCCCGGCGGACCCTGGCGAAGAGCAGATCGACCGAGTCCGGACCGAGCGGGGCGGTTGGCTCGTCGAGGATGAGCAGCTGTGGTTTCACCGCCAGTGCCGTCGCGAGCTCGAGCAGGTGGCGTTGGGCGATGCTCAGCGAGCCCACCCGGTCATCGAGGTGGGCACTGAAGCCGACGTCCTTGAGGAGACGCCACAACGCGGCCTGCTGGTTGCCCGAGCCCAGGAACTCCGGCGGGACGGCGAGGCGCAGGTTCTCAGCGACGGTCAGGTCGAGCAGGGCGACGGGGTGCTGGTGGACGATCGCGATGCCTAGGCGGGCGGCCTCACGAGGCGTCAAGTGGTCGACGACTTGATCATCGACGGTGATGGTGCCACCGTCCGGCGACGTTGTCCCCGAGGCAACGTTCATGAGGGTGGATTTGCCCGCACCGTTCTCGCCGAGGAGGGCGTGTACCTGTCCGGGACGGATCTCCAGAGACACATCGGTCAGCGCGGCTACGCCGTCATAATGCTTGCTGATACCCGACAGCACCATCGTCGGCTCGACGGCGATGGTGGTGGTGTCCTCAGTCACGTGCTCATCCCTCAATCCGCTCCCGCGGTGCTCGTCCGTCGTGCGGCATCCGTCGCGCGGGCCGGCCGGCCCGCAGCCGGCCGGCCCGCGGCGCGTCACTTCAGAAGCTTGGCCTGCTCCTCACCCGGCATCTGCGCGGACAGATAGATGTCGCCGGGCAGGTTGCTCTTGCACGTCACCGGATGCGGCGTGCTGCTGACGGAGTCCTCGAAGACCGGGGCATCGAAGACCTTCGCCACCGGCGGCGTGCCGCCGGTGGCGAGTGCGACGGCCCAGTCGACGGCGAGGCGGGCATTGTCGTTGCCGGTTGCGACGGTGAAGAGCTTGAAGTCGGGGTTGGCGGCCTTGTTCTTCGCCCAGAAGCAGGACAGGACGTTGCCGTCGGAGGTCACGAGCGCGGGGATGGACCGCCCGCTCTTGGCGAACTCGGGCAGCGCGCCGACCAGCGAAGGGCCGAAGTCGGAGACGATGACGTCAATCTTCGGGTACTTGGCGATGGCCGCCGACAGCACCTGCTGGGTCTTCGCCGGGTCCCAGTTGGTCACTTCGAAGGGCCGGGCACCGATGAACTTGTACTTGGCCGGGTCGAGGACTGACTCCAGGCCCTTGCGCTCGTCGAGTCCCTGACTGTTTCCCGCGGGGCCGGACAGGAAGAGCATGTTCCCACCGTTCGGCAGATTCTTCGTGATCCAGTTGGCCCAGTTCTTCCCGTCGGTGACGAAGTCGGCGCCGACCCAGATGTCGTAGTCCTGACCGTCCTTCCCGCCGGGGTTGACCCGGTACGGCACCGTGACGACACCGGCCTGCTTGGCGCTCTGCAGTGCCGGCAGGATCGCATTGCCCGCGTCAGGGAAGACGACGAGCGCGTCGACGCCCTTGGCGACCAGTCCCTGGATGTCCGAGATCGCCTTCTGGGTGTCGCCCTGGCCATCGGCGTAGGTGAAGTCGGTGACGCTCGGGCACTTGGATATCTCGTTCTTCGCGGCCGCGGTCGTCACGAGGCGCCAGCTGTTCCCGCCGAAGCCGTCGGTCAGGCCGAGCGTGATCTTCTTCGAGCCGCACCAGGAAGGCGCCCCGGCAACGGTGGAGCCGGATGCGGGCGTGGTGTCGGACGACGAGCCACCGCACGCGGCGAGCATGAGCGCGACGGCGCCCGAGGCCGCCGCGAGGCGGTGGGCAGACGTGGGTCGGAACATGCGGTAGACCTTTCTGGTCGCGGGACTGGCGCTGGTGCCGCGCCGGACGACAGGCATGGCGATGGGGCCGGGCACACAAGACACGGCCGTCGTCAGGGTGTTGCGGTGACCGGGGCGGAGCCGCCGGAGCCGGAGAGCTTGCGGCGCAAGAAGCCCCAGTCGATGGTGTAGAGCGCGACGCCGATGGCGAACGCCGCGGCCTGCACCAGGTTCTTGACGGCGAAGTCAACGCCGAGCGCAAGGACGAACTGGTCGAGTTGGGTGAGGAACAGCGCGGCGACCGCGGTCGCCGCGAGGTTGCCGCGGCCGCCGAGCAGCGAGGTGCCGCCCAGGACGACCGCCGCGACCGACGCGAGCAGGTAGGCGTCTCCCTGGTACGCGGTGGGCTTGTTGAGGATGCCCGCCAGGAGCAGCCCGCCGAGCCAGTAGAGAACTTGTGCGCCGACATAGCCGCCGGCGCGGTGCCGCTGCACCTTGAGCCCGGTCGCCCAAGCGGCGCGACCGTTGGCACCGACGGCCTCGAAGCGGCGCCCGGCGACGGTCTTCTTGACGACGAGCGTCGTGACCACGGTTGCCCCCGTCGCGAAGAGGACCGCGTTCGGGATGCCGACGACGTCGCCGTTGGCGACGCCGGCCAGCAAGTCCGTGGTCTGCCGGGGCGTCCCCCCGGAGATCCGCAGCACGACCGCGTAGAGCAATGCGTTCGTGCCCAGGGTGGCGACGATCGCGTTGAGCCCCAGGCGGCCGATGAGAAGTCCGTTGACGAGGCCTGCACCGAGCGCGACCACCAGGGCGGCGAGCGCCGCGGGCAGGACCTTGCTGTCGTCGCCGTACGCCTCGTGCGTGATGATGACGATGACCAGCGAGACGGAGCCAGGCACCGACAGGTCGATCCCGCCCTGCATGACGACGAGCGTCTGACCGAGAGCCACGATCGCGAGGACCGCCGCGAACGGCAGCGCGGACTGGATCGCTCCGGAGCTCACGCTGCTCGGGGCGACGACGACGCCGGCGAGAATCAGCAACACGAGGGCACCGAGGACAGTGGCCAGGCCACGGGAGAGAAGGAGCCGGTCCCGCCGGGCGGCGCCGGGGACGGCGTCAGTCGTCGTCGTCATCGCGTCTCCTCGTCGAAACGGATCCGAGTGGCTACTGACGGGTGAGGCTGACTGCTGTGTCCTGAGGCAGATGACGTGTTGGGCGTGACTGTACATATCCGCCTGAGTGTTCACAAGGGGTGGACAGCGGTGAGATTTCCACCGTGATAAGACCGTGATCTCCTTCAGGCAGAACAGATTTCACTGCGTCGAGCAGCACCGAACAGGTGTTAACCCGTCGGCAGGCGTCCTGCGAGCTGGCATTCGCACCCTGGACGCGTCAACCCGCATCACCTGGTGCGGCGGGGGTCCACGAGGACCTTGCCGCTCACCGCGCCGTGGACCAGCGGCTCGAACCCATCCGCCACGACGGACTCCAGCGGCACCACAGTGACCCCGATCGTCTGTGCCAGAGGCCAACTCGAGAGCAGGTCGAGGGCTCTCGGCAAGTCGATGGAGCAGACGTGCGCGACGGTCGTCCGTACGTCGACCTCGCGCAGGACGACGTCGGCCAGCTGAAGCTCCTGGGGAGCCTTGACGAGACCGACGAGGAGGACCCTCCCGCCGCGGGCGGCGAGGCCGAGCGCCTTGGCCGCAGCTCCCGGGACGCCAGAACTCTCGACGACGACCTCGACCGGGTCATCAACGAGGTCGCGGAGGTCGTCCAGGGTCGTGTCGCCGGCGACGAGATGCGTCGTGGTCGCCCCAAGGAGCCGCGCCACCTCGAGCCGCGCAGGGTCGACGTCCACGACCACGACTTCGTTGTCCTGCCCCGCAAGGCCGGCGAGGATGAACGAACCGATCGCACCGGCGCCAATCAGCACGACACGCTCTCCAGGCGCGATGCCGGCACGGTCCACGCCGTGCAGCCCGACTGCCAACGGCTGGGCGAGTGCGGCGTCGAGGTAGGCACAGTCGTGCGGGATCTCGACCAGGGTCGCTGCCGGGGCCACGACGAGCTCGGCGAGTCCACCATGGGTCGACAACCCGAGGGTGTAGTACGACGCACAGAGATTGGTCCGGCCCCGCCGGCACCAGGCGCAGTCGCCGCAGGAGACGCCGGCGCCGCAGGCCACCCGTTTGCCGAGCCATTGCGCCGCACCGGATCCGGCGTCGACGACAGTGCCGATGAACTCATGCCCGAGCGTCGTCGGTCCCACATGACCGCTTCCCGGGTGCGGTGTGTACAGCGGTACCAGCATCGGGCCCTTGCTGTATTCGGTGGCGTCGGTGCCGCATAGCCCGTTGTACATGACGCGGACAACGACGTCGCCTTGGCCGGGGACCGGGTCCGCCCGATCCTCGACCCGTAGATCACCCGGCGCGTAGAGCACTCCTGCCCGCATGGCCTGCCCCGGAGTCAGAGCGTCGCGGACGACGTGATGTGCACCTTGACCTGGCTCTTGTCCCCGACAACGGCGCCGATTGCCTTCTCGGCGTCCCGGAGCTCGTAGGACGACGTCACGAGCGGGCTCAGGTCGACACCACTGCGCGACAGGAAACGCAACGTCTGTGGCCATACTCCGGGCGAGCCGATGATGCCGCGGGCCTGGAGCTCCTTGGACTGGAAGAACCCGAGCTTGGCCGGTGCGCTCCCGCCGACGTCGATCCCGATGTAGACGATCCTGGCCCGGAAGGCCGCGACCTCCAGGGCGGTTGCCATCGCCACCAACGTGCCGCTCGCCTCGAAGACGACGGACGCGCCACCACCGGTCAGGTCGGTCACCTCACCGAGGAAGGATTCGGCCGTCGGGTCGAGGACGTGCTCGGCGCCGAGCGTGCGCGCCAGGTCGCCGCGTGCCGTGGTCGGCTCCGCGACCACCACACGCGCCCCCTTTCCGACGGAGGCGGCGACGACGCCCAGGCCGATCGGGCCGGCCCCGAGCACGACGACGGTGTCGCTCGCATCGAGGTTGTCGGCTCGGACGGTCGCGTAGTAACCACAGCTGAACGGTTCGACGAGGGCCCCCTGGGTCCAGCTCACGTTGTCGGGCAGCTTGTGCAGCCATGCCTCCTTGGCGACGAAGAACTCCGCGGCGGCACCGCTGATGCTGAAGCCGAAATGCTCCTGGCCTATGACGCACTCCCCGACGACGCGGTCGCCGACGCCGAGACTGCGCACGCCCCGGCCCGTCCGGACCACCTCCGCGGACCATTCGTGGCCGGGGATCACGGGGTATTCGAAGGGGATGATGTACCGACCGGCGAGAAGCTCGATGTCGGAATGGCAGACGCCGATGCTGCGACTGGCGAGCAGAACCTCGTCGTCAGCGATAGCAGGGACGTCCAGCTCGTTGACGGCGCAGCGGTCGGGAGCGACGAATTGCAGAGCACGCACCGGAACACCTCGGGAAAGGAGGGCGGACCATCCGTCCGCGCGTCGGGTCGTGGGAGACGTCGAGTCGTTCAGCAACAGTGAACGCCGTGACGCGAAGCTGTCAAGCCCTTGCTGGAGGTTTCCGGATGGGTCGGCCGGAGTCGGACGGTCAGCCGTGGGGATGCCTGACGAACCAGATTCCACGGGCGGTGACGGTGGTGAGGTTGCGCAGCAGGTGCGGCTGGGCCGAGTCAAAGCCCAGCGCCTCACCGGCGCGCAGGGTGAAGACGTCGAAGCCGACTGTGATCTCCAGCTCGCCCTCGAGCAAGTAGGCGAATTCCGACCCGGCGTGCTGCAGCATCCGGTCGTCGTTCGTCGAGCTCGAACCCGGCGGGTAGATCACCTCGATGAAGTCGAGGTCATTTCCGGTGTTGTTGGCCAGGCGCTCCCAGACGACGCCGGTATCCATCACCAGCCGCGGACGCTCCCCCGGCCGGCTCACCGACAGCCGCGACGGGCCGCCGCTGCGCGGGAAAGCGTCGACCGGCGAACTGAAGTCGGACCGGTTGAGTCTCTGGCCGGCGTGATCCTTCGACGCGACGCCTCCGGCGCCGGCCGGAACCGGGTGAAGCGGCGTCGTCGACGCCGGTGCCGGCTGTACGTCCTCCATGTTGAACAGCTCGTCGATCGAGACTCCGAGCAGCTGAGCCATCGAGTAGAGGGTGGCGACCGATGGCTGCGACTTGCCGTTCTCCATCTGGGAGAGGAAGGACGGCGAGACGCCGAGTTGGCGGGCGACTTCGCGCAGCGAGAGTCCGGACCGCAGCCTCACCTCACGCAGTCGCGGGCCGAGGTTGACCACAACTTCCGCCACCGAGTCCATGCTCCCAGGTTGGATGCGAGATGCCCCCACTGAAGCGGGGCGAGCGCGCCGGGCCTGTCGCTCCCTTGCCATCAGATCAGGACCATGCCACCGTCGGCCATGATGACCTGGCCGGTGAGGTAGTCGGAATCGGACGACGTCAGGAACAGCGCCGTGCCCAGCAGATCGTCGGGCGCGGCGACCCGGCCGCGAAGGATGCCGGCCGCGAAGGTGTCCATCGCCTCCCCCGGCCGCTGTGCGTCCCCGATCTCCATGAGGTCCCGGTCGAGCTGCTTCCACAGCGGGGTGTCGACGACTCCGGGGGCGAAGGCATTGCACGTGATGTTGTGTTCGGCGAAGGCTCGAGCGGCTGCCTGGGTGAGGGCGTTCACGGCGAACTTGCTCGCGCAGTAGGGCGCGAAGCTCGCAAAGCCCTGTCTCCCCGCTATTGATGATGTGTTGACGATCTTCCCGGCACGCCGCGGAATCATGCGCCGGGCCGCCTCCTGGATGCCGACGAGCGCGCCAAGTGCGTTGACATCCATGATCATGTGCCAGTTGTCCTCGGTCACGTCGAGCAGCCGCATTGGCTTGTTGAGGCCGGCATTGTTGAACATGACGTCAAGGCGTCCGTGCGCTGCCACGAACGCGTCGAGTGCGGCAGCGACCTGAGAACGCCTGGTCACGTCCGCGGTGAGGGCCATCGCACGCCCGTTGGCGCCGACGATTGCGTTGGCAACTGCCGCGGCGGCGTCGCCGTCACGGTCGAGGACACCAACGACAGCGCCTTCCCTGGCCAGCCCCTCGGCGAAGGCCCGGCCCATACCGCTGGCAGCCCCGGTGATGACGACACGGACCTCGTCAACCCGTCCGGGCACCGGTGCCTCCTGACACTCCTGCTGGGTTGAGAACGTGTGGGGGACGTTAACTGACACTTGACGGCTTGTCCAGCGACGGCCATCATTCAGTCGGCGACGCTGTCTCCCAGTCTGAACGGCCCCCCGGCATTGCGCCGCCACGTCCTTGTGCGTCTGGAGCTGGCTCATGGCACCCACCGCCCTCGTCGTCGGCGTGACCGGGATCGCCGGGTACAACTCAGCAAATGCCCTCCTGCAGAAGGGTTTCCGCGTCGTCGGGCTGTCCCGCACGCACAAGTACGACGTTCCAGGGGTGGAGCACGTGCTCGCCGACGTACTCGACCCGGCATCCGTCGAGGCCGCCGTGACGGGACAGGGCATCACCCATCTCGTGTTCACCACGTGGCAGCGGCAGGACACCGAGGCGGAGAACTGTCGCGTGAACGGCGCGATGCTGCAGAACACTCTCGACGCCCTCGGCCGGGCGACGACGATTGAGCACGCCGTCCTCGTGACCGGCCTCAAGCACTACCTCGGCCCGTTCGAGGCGTACGCCAAGGCGCCCGCGGAGACCCCGTTCCGGGAGAGTCAGGACCGCCTGCCCTACGACAACTTCTACTACGTGCAGGAGGACATCCTCTTCACGGCCGCCGAGCAGCAGGGCTTCACCTGGTCGGTGCACCGACCGCACACCATGATCGGCTTCGCCCTCGGCAACGCCATGAACATGGGTGTCACGCTCGCGATCTACGGCAGCATCTGCCGGGAGACGGGCAGGCCGTTCGTGTTCCCCGGCAGTCCCCAGCAGTACGACGGCGTCACGGATGTCACCGATGCGCGGCTCCTCGGCCGTCACGTCGCCTGGTCGGCGACCGAGCCCGCCGCCCGCAACGAGGCCTTCAACACCGTCAACGGCGAGGTCTTCCGCTGGCGGCAGCTCTGGAAGCGGGTCGCCGAGGGTCTCGGCGTCGCAGCCGCTCAGTACCCGGGCGAGGCGAACCCACTGGTGGGCCGGATGGCTGACGCGGACGAAGTCTGGACGACGCTCGTCGCGAAGCACGACCTCGCGCCGTACAAGGCGTCTGAGCTGGCATCGTGGTGGCACACCGACGCCGACCTCGGCCGCACGGTCGAGACGTTCGCGGACATGGGCAAGAGCCGCAAGGCCGGCTTCCTCGACTTTCAGGACTCAGCGGAATCCTTCCATGACCTGTTCGCCACGTTGCGCGAGCGGAGGATCATCCCGCCGCTCGACTGACCTGCCGCGCCTCAGTCGGGGGCGGCGGCGTGGTGATCGGCGTGAGCTGACAGATACAGCACAAGCAGGTCGCCGATCATCTGCCGGTCGTGGTCGCGGCGAGCCGGGTCGAGCATGTCCCGCTTGAAGATTGCGTTGAAGGTGTGCCGGTTGGCGATACGGAACACGCAGAACGCGCTGATCATCATGTGCACGTCCAGAGCGTCGACGTCGGCACGGAACTGGCCGGTCGCGCAGCCACGCTGGAGGATGCGGGTGAGCGTGTCCAGCGCCGGATGGCCGAGCTCCGCCGACACCTTCGAACCGGCGATGTGCTCGGCCCGATGAATGTTCTCGATGCTCACCAGCCGGATGAAGTCCGGATGCGCCTCGTGGTGGTCGAACGTCAATGCCACGAGCTGCCGGATGGCATCGACCGGATGGAGGTGCTCGACGTCGAGATCCCGCTCGACGGCACGAATGCGCGCGTACTCACGTTCAAGGACCGCTACGTACAACTGTTCCTTGCTGCCGAAGTAGTAGTAGATCATCCGCTTCGCGGTACGGGTTTTTGCGGCGATCTCGTCCACGCGAGCACCGGCATAGCCGTTGTCGGCGAACTCCCGCGTCGCGACATCGAGGATCTCCGACCGCGTCCGCTCTGCGTCGCGTCCCGCCGTCGCCGCGAGGGCCTCGGACGACCGAGCGGTCACTGCTCCTCCTTCGCGCATTCGAAAGCACCACTGTAGTCACCGGCTCGGCCTGCTCCCTTTTCGCCTCCGTCGATGCGGGCGTATAAGTAACTATCTAGTCCGTTAGGTCGGGAGGGCATCGTGGCCGCGTTCACGGATCAGCACTCCATCCTCAGCCCGTTCTCCGACGAGCGGGGCGCCGACCCGCCTGCGAAGGCACCCCGCCTGGCCATCGCGACGGCAAGCCTCTCGGGAACACTGCAGGACAAGCTGTCGGCCGCCAACGCCGCCCGCTTCCAGGGCGTCGAGATTCTCGATCACGACCTCATCGCGTCTGTCTGGTCACCGGACCGAGTACGGCAGGAGTGCGACCGGCGCGGCCTGTCTGTCGACGCATACCAGCCGTTCCGCGACTTTGAGGCCGTCCCGCCCGACGTGTTCGCGGCCAACCTGCGCCGGGCCGAGCGGACGTTCGACGTCATGGAGCGGCTGGGTGCCCGGACCCTACTGGTCTCCTCGTCGGTCTCCCGCGACGCGGTCGACGACGACGACCTTGCGGCCGAGCAGCTGTTCGAGCTGGCGGTCAGGGCCGAGCGGCGCGGGCTGCGCATCGCCTACGAAGCGCTGGCCTGGGGCAGATTCGTGGACACCTACTCGCGTGCCTGGCGGATCGTGCGGCACGCCGGTCACCCGGAGCTCGGCCTGTGCCTGGACAGCTTCCATGTGCTCGCCCGGGACGACCCGGCCGGGATCAGGGTCGTGCCGAAGTCGAAGATCTTCCACGTACAGCTGGCGGATGCCCCCCGGCTGACGATGGATCTCCCCGAGTGCAGCCGTCACCAACGGCTGTTCCCGGGTCTGGGTTCGCTGGACGTCGCCGGCTTCGTCGGCCATGTCCTCAGCACCGGCTATGACGGTCCCTTGTCGTTGGAGGTGCTCAACGACGTCTACCGCCAGGCCGATCCGCGGCAAGCCGCCATCGACGGCATGCGGTCGCTCCTCGCGCTTGAGGAGACCGTGCGCGGGAAGGGCCCGGCGCCGGTCCGTGAGCGACTTCGGATGACCGGCCTCCCGCCCGCGCAGCGGCTGGGTGGGCATGCCTTCACAGAGCTGGCCGTCGACGAGACCTCAGGCCCCGCCGTTGCACGGACGCTGACCGCCCTCGGCTTCGCCCACACGGGACAGCACCGGTCCAAGCCCGTGCAGCTGTGGGAACAGGGCAGCGCAAGGGTCCTGCTCAACTTCGCGGCGCAGCGGACGGTCGCGCCCGGCACCGCCGCGATCTGTGCCCTGGGGATCGAGAGCATCGACCCGTTGGGATCCGCGCAACGGGCGGAACGATTGCTGGCTCCGGTCCTGCCACGAACCCATGAGCCGGAGGAGGCCGAGCTCAGCTCAGTGGCGGCCCCGGACGGGACGGCGGTCTTCTTCTGCCGCACCGGCGCGGGCACAGGCTGGCTGAACGATTTCACCCCGACCGGCAACCCGGCACCGCGGGCCCTCATCACCGGAACCGACCGCGTCTCTCTCACCGAATCGGTGGAGGACTTCGAGGAGACAGCGCTCTTCTACCGCTGCGTGCTCGGTCTCGTCGCGGCGGAGACCGTCGAGGTGGCGGCCCCGTTCGGGTTGATCCGCAGCCGTTCGGCCGCCGATCCAACCGGCGTCGTGCGAATCACCCTGAACACTGCTCCCCTGCGCCGTGGCGACTGGGCGCCCGCCGTCCCCAGTCCGCACCATGTCGCATTCACGACGGACGACGCCGTGGCCAGTGCCGAGGCCATGCGTGCCGCCGACGCCCCGATCCTGTCGATTCCCGAGAACTACTACGACGACCTGGACGCTCGCCTGGCCCTGCCGCCCGAACGCCTTGCAGCGCTGCGGGCGAACTCCATCCTGTATGACCGCGACGAGCGTGGTGAGTACCTGCACTTCTTCACCGAGATGCTCGGCTCACGGTTGTTCTTCGAGGTCGTGCAGCGGGTCGGGAGCTACTCCGGATTCGGTGATCCGAACAGCGCGCCGGTCCGGATGGCGGCTCACCGGGAGAGCCGGCTGGGCCGACTCCGGGAGGCGCCACCTGAACGCGAGGGTCGGCACGAATATTCGCTGGCTCATCTGACGGCGCTCAGCCTGTCGCCGCCGGAGCTGATCGATGCCGCCGCCGCAGCCGGCTATTCCTACGTTGGTCTACGGCTGACTCGGGTGACGCCGCAGGAGCCGCACTGGCCGCTGGCGACAGACCCGGCTCTGATGCGCGCCACCCAGGTGCATCTGGCCGCCACCGGTGTCGAGGTCCTCGACATCGAGCTGGCCCGGATCAGCCCGAGCGAGGACCCGCGGGACTTCGAGCGATTCCTCGAGGCCGGTGCCGAGCTGGGCGCCCGTCACGTCATCACGCAGCTGCCTGACCCGGACCGCGCCCGCAAGATCGACAGGTTCGCGCAGCTGTGCGAGATGGCCCGCCCGCTGGGCCTGACCATCGACCTGGAGTTCCCGTCGTGGACCGAGACGCCCGACCTCGGCGAAGCAACGCGGGTCCTGCGCGGCGCCGGCCAGCCCAACGCCGGGATTCTTGTTGACCTGCTGCATTTCGCCCGCTCCGGATCGAGCATTGCAGATCTGCGCCAGTTGCCGCCGGAGTGGTTCCACTTCGCGCACGTCTGCGACGCGCCGGCTCGTGTCCCCGCCACCAACGAGGGCCTGATTCACACGGCCCGCTTCGAGCGCCTGTTCCCGGGCGACGGCGGTATCGACGTGCACGGGATTCTCGCGGCACTACCGGCCGGGATCCCTTACGCGCTGGAGATCCCGCGCGCGACGTTGGTGGCGCAGGTCGGCGCCGCGGAGTACGCGCGGCAGGCCATCGCCGCCGCGCGTGCCCATCTCGACCGTGTGCCGGCCGCTACGCGCCGGTGACAGCAGGCTCGAGCCGGTCAACGAGGATCTGCGCGTATCCGCCGAGCAGGGCGACCTGCTCGCCGGTGGCATGGCCGGTGCGGCCCAGGTCCGCCAATCCGGCCCGGTACTGCTCCAGCAGTCCGACCGCCCGTGCGTACTGCGTCGGCCGCAGCGTCGGATACGTCTGGCCGAGGGCGACCGCGAACGTCGCTTCGTCGAGCAACCGGACGAGCCGGTCGCCGCCGCGCAGGTAGAGAAATGCGGTGTGATCGCGCAGCAGCTGCGTGGAGGGCTGGATGGGGAACTGGGCGATGTTGGCGCACAGGGGCCCGCACTCCAGGTCCCGCCCGGCGAGCGAGAACCGTGCGTTACGCAGCATCTCCTCGGCATCGGCGGGCAGGACGTAACCATCACGCACGTTCTGGAACACCGCTTGCCCGAACAGCCGCAGGTAGGTCCCCCGGTCCGGGTAGAGAGCGTTGAGCGTGGGCCGGTCGAACGGGATGTGCGTGCCGTTGAGGAAGCACAGCCCGGTACCGCCCGGCGGGTTCTCGTTGATGCCGGTGTCCAGGGCGACCGGCACGGCGAACGGCGCCATGCGCAGCCCACCGAGGGCGTTGCCCCGCTCGTCTCGTTGCACAGTGACGCCGTCCGCGGCGAGCGCGATCCGCGGGGACGTCGGCGGTGCGATGCCGCTTTGCGCCCAAGCAGCCAGCCAGTGAATGGCGGCCGACAGCGTGTACCGGTCGGGAATCCGGCTGCGGCTGGGCCGCGCGCAGTTGTCCCGCAGGGGCGCCGTCGGCTGGTCCCGCTGCAACAGGGAGTAGCGCACTGCGAAGGACGCCCAGTCCGAATGCGACGTCCCGGCTACCGACCAGGTGCGCACGCGGGAGGTGTCGGGCTGCAACGAACTGATCTCGTTGGCGCCTGACGTCAGAGGCGAGGCGTACTCCGTCTCGGAGAGGACCTTGAACACCGGCAGAGTGAGGTCCGAGCGCAACTTCTCGCCGCCGACATAGAGCAGTACGGCGTCGGCCACCTGCTCGCCCCGCGGCTGAATCGCGTTCGTGAAGACGGAGATCCGGCCGGCGGACTGCGACACACCCGCGGCGACGACCGTCCTGACGTCCCCCTGCAGGTCCCCCAGGACGCCGGCCTTCCGGACTGCCTGCAGCCCCTGGCCATAGACGTCGAACGACAGCGGATCGCCGGTGGTCAGGGTTGCGCCGTCGGTGAGGTCCAGGCTGCCGTACCTCGTGGGGCTGAACGCCTTGAGGCCGAGCGTCGGATTGGTGATCGGCGCACTCTGGGCGGTGATGCCGACCCAGGCGTAGCCGCCCCTCATCAGGAACTCGTGCGTGCGGAACCAGAGGGCCTCGACGTCGTACTGGCTGGTGGCGTTCAGCCACTCGACCACGACGGTCCCGTTGAACCTGTCCGCTTGGGCCGGGCGGCGGACCACCATCCGGGTGGTGTAGGGATGTCCGCTCGAAACCACGTTCGCGGTGGGCGACGGAGTCGGCCGGGCGCCGATGCCCGGCGCCACGGTCGCGTCGTACACGTTTGCGCGGCTGCTGTAGAAGAACTCCTGCTCGACGTACCCCCGCGCCGGCAGATCCAGATCGCTCGCGAAGAACGTGTAGTCGTGGTCCGGGCTGCCGAGGTGGGAGGGAATGGGACCGCGGACCGCGGGCACGGGGACCGCGTCCTGCGCGGGTGCGGCCTGCACGGAGGCCGCCTGAGCGGGTGACAGCGTGCTGATCATCAATCCGGCAAGAGCCGCGGCGAGGAGCACAGCAGACTTCATTGTCAACCTCTCAGCTGACCACGATCTTGCCCGTGCTCTGCGGGTAGATCGGGTCGTTGTAGAAGAACTCACCCGGCCGATCGAAGGTGTGCTGGGCCGACTCCCCCGGCATGAGCGTGCCGGTGTCGAACTCGTACTCGAAGAACGCCACGGCGCCGTGCGCGTAGTGGTTGTCGGCGGGGTTGACGAACGTGATCGTCGTGCCGCGCGGTACCTGCAGGTTCTGCGGCGCCATCGCGTTCTGCGCGACGAGGTTCTCGGTCGTGCCGGGCGCGGCCGTCGTGGCGTTCCAGACCCGGCCGAGCGTCACGGTGTTGCCCGCCGCCGCCGCGGTGACCGGCGCGCTCCTGACCTGGTTGCGCTTCGACGGCGGAACGGGCGCCGGGGCGGGCGGCACCGGCCCTCGGAGTTTGAAGGCCCACAGGTGGTCGCCCTTCGGGATGTCCGGGTAGGGCAAGCCGTTCCCGCCGGCGAACACCGCCACGTACTGCTCGCCGGCCACGTCGTAGGTGATGGGGCTGGTGTGGACGCCGGCGCCGCATTGGAAGCTCCACAGCACGTGCGCGGTCTCGTCGTCCATCGCGTGCAGGACACCGTCCGGCCCGCCCTGGAACATGATCCGGCCCGCTGTGGTGAGGATTCCGTTGCCGTGTGCCAGCGACCACTCCCGCTCTTGGCTCCAGACCACGGTGTTGTCGCGCGGGTCGACCGCCGCGATCCCGCCACCGAAGAACTCCCCGAGCGGCCGCGCTGTGTTGACCCGGCCCCCGATCGTGTTGGAGTACGAGGAGTTGATGAGGCCGTAGCCGACGTAGACCCATCCGGTGTGCGGGCTGAAGGAGACGTGGGCCCAGTCGGCACCGCCGCCGGCACCGGGAAAGATGATCGTGGCACGGTCCCAGAACGTGTCGTAGGCCCCGCCCACCGGGTAGAAGGGAACCGGGCGCGTGGTGTTGTCCAGCCGCGGCTTCTGCGGCAGGAACGACTCCCCGGCCGGGAACGGCTGGGTCGGCGCCGTCTTCTGCCGCGGATCCTGCGGGACGGCGCGCTCCTCGACACCCTGGATCGGCGTTCCGTCGCGGCGGTCGAGGATGAAGTACATACCCACCTTGCTGCCGTAGACGACCACCTTGCGGGTCCGCCCGCTGACGAGGATGTCGGCGAGCACCGGCGCCATGACGTTGTCGTAATCCCAGATGTCGTGATGAACGGACTGGAAGTGCCAGCGCCGCTCGCCGGTCTTCGCGTCGAGCGCTACCAGCGAGTTCGCGAAGAGGTTGGCGCCTTCGCGGGTCTCGCCGTTGGTCCGTGGATAGGGATTGCCGAAGGTCCAGTAGACGAGGCCGAGATCGGGGTCGATCGCCGGGTGGATCCAGGGGACCGCGCCACCGGTCTTCCAGCTCTCACCGGCCCATGTCTCGTTGCCGTACTGACCGGGCCCGGGAACGCTCCAGAAAGTCCATGCCAGGCGACCGGTGGCCGCGTCCAATGCGTAGGCCCGGCCGCGCGCTCCCGCTGTGCTGCCCTGCATGCCGACGTAGACGAGGCCGTCCCAGTGGACGACGGCGCCGGCGAGGGAGCCGATCGAGCCGCCGCACTGCCCATTCGCGGGGTCGCAGGGTTCCGGGTTCGGCAGGCCGGCATCCTCCGTGAGCAGCGGCGTCCACCAGACGACGGCACCGGTCTGCTTGTCCAGGGCGTAGACGTTGTTGTCACCGGCGATCGTGAACACCAAGTCGGCGCTGAGTGCGACGCCGCGCATGTTGATGCGCTCGGAACCCAGGTTGGTCTTCCATTTCGTGACACCGGTGCGGCCGTCGATGGCGAAGATGTTCTGCTGCGTCGTCTGCAGGTAGAGGACGCCGTGCTCGGCGACGACCGTGCTCTGCTGCGCGCTCGACGTGTCGCCCCCTTCGAGGTTCACGTGCCACGCGCCCCCGAGCTGCCGGACGTTGCGCCGGTTGATCTGCGCCAGCGGCGAGTAGTTCTGGTTGCCGTAGTCCCCGCAGACCTTGGGGAAGTCCGCTCCGGTACGGCCGAAGCTGGCCGGCTGCGCCGGCACGGCCGACGGTGTGCCCGCCCACGCCGCGGAACCGGTGATGGTGGCCAGAACGGCTCCGCCCGCCGCCGTCGAGCCCGCGAGAAACGTGCGTCGCTCCATGACCAGCCTCCTGCCGATCGTTTGTACCACTAGGTGGTACATCTGATCCGAACTTGAGCCTATCCAGATGGACCAAAGCTCATCAAGGCTTCCAATCGCCGCGTTTTCGGCCTAGTGTCAATCCGGCGTACCTGTCAATGGATCAGACGTACCGTCTAACGGTCCGGAAGGCGGTGTCATGGGACGGCATGGCAGGCTTTACCTCACGGGTGCGGCGGGGATAGCGACCGGCGTGCTGGCCGCGACCGTGCTCACCGGCGTCACCGGCCTTTCGGCGACAGTCCGCCAGACGCCGCAGACCGGCGGCGCGCGCGAGCTGGGCACCCCTGACTACGGCGTCTGCCGCGGGGCCGACCCGCGCTGTTACCACGACTGGGGGAACTTCGACCTCAGCGCCGGCGTCAAGGTCCTGGTCTACACCCGCACGGCGGGTCCCCGGCACGCGAACCTGGGCCCCGCGCTGGCGCCCGGTCTCAACCCGCCGCTGACAGCGGCCAACGCGGCCCAGAACGGGATGATCGCGCTCGGTGCGCGGAACGGCTTCTCGGTGGATTGGACCGAGGATCTCGCGCAGCTGGCGACTCCTCGTCAGCTGTTCCGCTACAACGCCGTCATCTTCCTCAGCACCAGTCGCGACACGCTGGACGACGCTGCCCAGACCTCCCTGCGCCAGTACGTGCGCGGCGGCGGCGGCTTCGTCGGCATCCATAACGCGTTCGGCACCGAGTACAACTGGCCGTGGTACGAGGGGCTGCTCGGCGGGGCGAACTACTACGACCACGGGGCGTACCAGCAAGGCACGATCCGCACGGTCGACCACGTCGACGTCTCGACTCAAGACCTGCCCGATACATGGTCGTGGAAGGACGAGTGGCACAACCTCGTCCCGTACCCCACACGGGTGCGCTTGCTCGCGACCGTGGACGAGTCCAGTCTGGCGCAGGGCGTGCGGGGCTCCATGGGGCATCCCGGGCACGGTGCCATCCACCCTGTCGCCTGGTGCCAGTTCTACGACGGTGGCCGGGCTTTCCTCACGACAATCGGTCACGGTCAGACGGCCTACGACCCGGCCTCCACCGACCCGGGCGATCAGTACTTCCAGAGGCTGGTGGTGGGCGGCATCCTGTCAGCCGCGGGAGCGAAGCCCTTCTGCCAGTAGCCGGGCCGCACAGACCGTCAGAGACACAGAACCGTCAGAGACCGAGGTAGAACCGGCGCACGCCGGCGTCGTGCCGAAGGTCGGCGGACGCGCCGGCGAGCGCCGTCCGACCGTTCTCCATCACGAGGCAGCGCTCGGTCACCTCGAACGTGAGCCAGGCGTTCTGCTCGACCAGGAGGATGCTGAGCCCGCGATCCCGCAGCTCCAGCAGCGACTCCAGAACCGCTCGCACGAACTTGGGCGACAGTCCCATCGACGGCTCGTCGAGGATGAGCACGTTCGGCGCGGACATCATGGCGCGCCCGATGGCTAGCATTTGCTGCTGGCCGCCGGACAGAGCGCCGGCCAGCCGCGACCTCATCTCGCCAAGCATCGGGAACAGCTCGTAGACCTCTCCCAGCGACCGCTCGACCTCCGAACCTCGCTTGCGTGAGTACGCGCCGAGCGCGAGGTTCTCCTCCACACTCAGCCCGGCGAATACCCGCCTGCCCTCGGGCACGTAGCCCACGCCGTGCCGGACGACGTCCCGCGCCTTGACCGCCGCGAGGTCGACGTCGCCGAGCCGCAGCGCCGAGCAGGTCCGCGGCGCCAGGCCCATGACGGCGCGTAGCGTGGAGGTCTTCCCGGCGCCGTTCGCACCGATGATGCCGAGGCAGCGCCCGGGCTCGACGGTGAACGACACCCCGTCGACGGCGACGACGCCGCCGTAACGCACCCTCAGCTCCTCGACGACGAGCGGCCGCGGCTTGACATCACTCACAGCAGCTCCTCCGCCTGGTCGCCACGCACCGCGTCGGCGCGCTCTGCCTCGGCGATGGCGACTGTGTCGGGGACGAGATCGGCCAGCTGAGAGACGTCGCCGAGGTACGCCTCGATGACCTCCGGATCGGCGACGACCTCGGCCGGCGTGCCGTCGGCGATCACCCGGCCGCCGGACAGCACGGTCACCTCATCGCACAGCGACATCACCAGGCCCATGTTGTGTTCGACGAGGACGACCGTGACGCCGCTGTCACAGATCCCCCGCACGATCTCGCGGAGCTGGCCGACTTCCTGCCCGTTGAGCCCGGCCGCGGGCTCGTCGAGGAGCAGGAGAGCGGGATCGGCAGCGACGGCCCGGGCGAGCTCCACCCGACGCTGGATGCCGTACGGCAGCGCCGCCGGTCGCTCGTCCGCATACTCGGCGATGCCGAACTCCACGAGAATCTCATCGGCCCGCGCGCGCAGCCGGCGCTCGGCACGGACGACGGCCTGCGGCCGGACGACGTAGGCGGCACTCGCCCACATCGAGGACCGGTCCAGTGCCACGAGCACGTTCTGCCGCACCGTGAGCTCGGTGAACAGGCGCAGATTCTGGAACGTCCGGGCCACGCCACGTTGTGACAGGGCGGTGGCGGTCGACGACGTGACGTCCTCGCCGTCAAGGGCGAACGAACCCGATGTCGGCGTGTACAGGCCGCTGATCACGTTGAGCAGCGTGGTCTTGCCACTGCCGTTCGGCCCGACAATCCCCTTGATGCGGGCCGCTCCGGCGGTCAACGTGACGTCCTGCAGCGCCTTGAGGCCACGGAAGTGCTTGCTGATCCCGCGAACCTCAAGGGCGGGCGGACGGCGTCGGTCGTCCCGGGCCAGCCGGCCGCCGAGGTCGACGGGGCGCAGCGTGGCGCGTTCTGCCGGTCTGCCCCGGCGCAGGGCCGCAATGCGCCGTGGGATGCCGGCCAGACCGGTGGGCGCGAAGACGACGGCGAGGACCACGACCGCGCCGTATCCGAGCTGGGCGTACGTGGAGAAGTCGATGAGCCACTCTCGTATGAGCGAGAGGACGACCGCGCCGACGACGCAGCCGAGAATGCTCTGCCTGCCGCCGATGATGACCATGGCGAGCAGAAGGAACATCGTCGCCGGAGTGAACGAATCCGGGGCCACGTAACGGATGAGGCCGGCGTAGAGCACTCCTGCAACGCCGCCGTAGACGCTGGCGATGCCGAACGCCAGCAGCCGGAGGACGGGGACGTTGACCCCGACGGCGCTCGCCGCGATCGAGTCGTCGCGCATCGCCTTCATCCGACGGCCGAGCCGGGTGTGGACGACGAAGAGGGCGAACCCGAGACCGAGCGCGAACACCACGATCTCCAGGTAGTAGTACAGGTATCCGCCGGACAAGTCGAAGAGGAAGGGCGGGACCGGGATCCCGGGGATGCCCTCAGCGCCGAAGGTCATCTTTGCGTTCGTCACCCAGCTCGTGAAGGCGAGGGCGAGGCCGAGGGTGACGATGCCGAGGTAGTGGGACTGCACCCGCAATGCCGGAAAGCCGACCACGAGCCCGAACAACAGACTCGCGACGACAGCCGCGACCCCGGCCGCCCAGAATCCCCAGCCATGCTGGGTCGTAAGGATCGCGACGGTGTAGGCGCCGATCCCGAAGAACGCGATCTGCGCCAGGTTGATCTGCCCGGCGATCCCCATCGCGAGGCCGAGTCCGACGGCGAGGAGCGCGAAGAGGATCGTCACGTCGACCACGTGGATCTGGTAGGGGTCGACGGCGTAGGGGAGCCCGTAGAGCAGCGCCACCACTGCGGCGGCGCCGGCGATACGCAGCCGGGCGCTGCGGCTCATGCCCGGTTCACCGTCCGCTCGCCGAAGATCCCGGTCGGGCGCACCATGATCAGAACCGTGAAGACGACGAACACGACGAGCTCGGAGTATCCCTCAAAGCGCCCGGCGGCGAAGGAGTCGATGACGCCGATGGCGAGTCCCCCGATGATCGCGCCCTGGATGTTGCCGAAGCCACCGAGGATCGCAGCCGCGAAACCCTTGATGCCCAGGGAGCCGCCGAGCGAGGCGTTCACGTAGAGCAGCGGGCCGGCCAGCCCTCCGGCGAGCGCCGCCAGCCCGGCGCCGATCGCGAATGCGATCGCGTTGCTGCGCCCGACGTGAATCCCGACCGCGGTCGCGGCCTCCGGGTCCATCGCCACCGCCTGCATGGCGGAGCCAAGTTTCGTCCGTTGCAGGAACGCCACGAGGGCCAGGGTCGCCGCCGCCGCGACAGCCAGGACGACGACGCTATACGTACGTATCTTGAGACCGCCGATGTCCAGCGGCGCGGTATTGATCGGTGACCGCACGGCACGCCCTGTGGCACCCCAGACGATGATTGCCAGCGCCTCCAGCATCACGCCGAAGCCGATCGTCCCGATCAGCATGAGGTCGAAGTCACGGCCCTCCAGGGGCCGCAGGACACGCTCGATGATCAGGCCGAGCAGACCCGTGACGACGACCGCGACAGCGATCGCGATCCCGAACGGGAGCTTGACGGTGAGATAGAAGGTGGACGCCGTGAACGCCCCGACCATCACGACCTGGCCGTGAGCGAAGTTCACCAGTCCCATCGTGCGGTAGACGAGCGAGAAGCCGAGCGCGACCAGCGCGTAGATCGCTCCGAGGGCCAGGCCGCCGATCAGCGTCTGGAGTGTGACCTGCATGCGATCCCTTTCACGCCCGTTGTCACGCCGTCTTCACGCGTGCCCGTAGTCCCTGGGACGCGGTGCCCCGGGCCCGCCTCCGCAGCGGGCCCGGGGCCGCGTTCACTCGGCTGGGACCAGCGCGCCGCCCTTGATCAGACCGATCTGGGTCTCGTGGATGCCGACCCCGGTTTCGTCGAAGGCGAAGTCACCGAGCAGTCCGGCGTGGTTGGTCTTGCGGATTTCGTCAGCGAGTTCCTGACCGCCCTTGCCGCCCGTGGCCTTGAGCGCCTTCAAGAAGATGTTGGCACCGTCGTACGCCTTGGCACCGTGCAGCTCGGCGGTTTCGTTGTATGCCTTCTGGTATGCCTCTGCGAAGGCCTTGGACTCCGCGCTGACGTCGTTGCTGAGGTACGGCGTGCTGACGATCGATCCCTCGGCGTTCGCGGCTCCCGCGGTCTCGACGTAGACCGGTGTCGACAGTGGTGCTGCGCCGACGAAGACCGACGCCAGCCCGAGTTCCCGTGCCTGCTTGGCGATAAGGCCCGCTTCCACCTCTTCGGCGCCGATGAAGAGCGCCTGCGGCTTCTTCGCGCGGATCGAGGTGAGGATCGAGCTGAAGTCCTTCTGGTCAGTGGTGACGACCTTGTCATCCGTCGGCGTGATGCCCCGGGACTTCAGTGCCGCGGTGAAGGCCTTGCGCTCACCGGAGCCGAACCCACCGTTGTTGGTGATCATCGCGAATGTCGCGAACTTCTTGGTCTCCACGAGGTACTTCACGAGTGTCTCGTCGTAGGTGACGCTGGTCGGTCCGTTCAGGAACTGGAAGGGGCTGCCCAGGGCGCTGATCGCCGGCGATTGGCCCGAGGTGATGCTGGGAATCTTTGCATCGCGGAGGATCGGGTTCATCGCCTGAGTCACGGCACTCTCGGCCGTGCCGAACATCGCCACGAAGCCACCGCCGGCAATCCTGCGCGCAATCGATGTCCCGGTGGTCGGGTCCCCCTGGTCGTCGAAGACGGTCAGCTCGACCTTGCGGCCGTCGACGCCGCCGTCGGCGTTGAACTCGTTGACGGCCAGCTTCACACCCTTGAGCTCCCACGCCCCGAGCGAGCTCAGCTGGCCGCTCTGTGCGTCGACCACAGCGATCTTGATGGGGCCTTCGTCGGAGCCGGTGGAGGTTTCGTCCGCGCCGGGTGCACCGCACCCACTCAGGGCCAGGAGCAGCAAGCCTGCGAGGGCCGCCGCCGACTTCGGGAAGAGGTTCATGTCGTGGTCCTCACTTCGACAAGGGAACGGGAACGAACCGTTGAACTGGACCGGAGGGAGCCGGATGGGAATTACGGTGAGGCGAACCGGCCCCGGTAGATGTCGGTGATGTTCCAGTGACCTGGGGTGGGCACCGGCTCGTTGACCATCGCGACGTCGATCACCGCGGGCCGCCGCGCCGCGACGGCCGCGGCGAGGGCGGGCGAGAACTCGGCGGCGGACTCGGGTCGCCAGCCGTCGGCGCCGCAGGCGCGGGCGAGGGCCGCGAAGTCCGGCGAGTAGGGGTTCCCGTCGGGATCGGTGAACTCGCACCCGTAGCCCGCGCCGAAGTTCGCGGCCTGCAGGTCGGCGATCGTGCCGTGCGCGCGGTTGTTCATCACGACGAAGACGACGGGCAGCCCCTGCTCGACAGCCATCGGCAGCGCCGGCAGCTGCGCGCTCATCCCCCCGTCGCCGATGAGCGCCACGATGACCTTCTGCCGCTCGGCGTACTGCACCCCGACGGCCGCGGCCGGACCGAAACCCATCGTGGACAGTCCGCCCGGCGTGATGAACCGGCCCGCCTCCGGCAGGTCGTAGCACTGTGCCACACCGTTCTTGTTCCACCCGACGTCCGTGACGAGGATCGCGTCCTCCGGCAGGCCGTCGCGCAGATCGCGCAGGATGCGCTCGGGGCGCAGCGGGAATGCCTCGTCGTGGCCACGGCGTCGGCTGCCCTCGAAGAGGTCGCTGCGGGTTGCCTGGATGCGCTCACGCAGGCCGGGCCGCGTGAGGGGCTTGGGGTGGCGGCGGCGAACGGCGTCGAGGACGGCGGTGAGCGCCTGGGTGGCATCGGCGATCACCCCGATCTCCACCGGGAAGTTGCGACCGATCTCCGCGGGGTCGAGGTCGATCTGGACGAGCCGGGCCGATCCCCAGGTGTACCTGTCGTCCCAGGAGCTGGCGTCGGTCTCGGCGAATCGGGTGCCGATGGCCAGGACGACGTCTGCCTCCCGGGTGTATTCGTTGGTCAGCTCGAGGCCCCAGAAGCCGGTCATGCCCATGAGCAGGGGATGGCGGTCCGGCACGGTGCCCTTGGCCATCAGCGAGTGCGCGACCGGCAGGTCGAGGTGCTCCGCCAGCGAGACGAGCGCACGCCGGCCGGCCGGTGTGCGCAGACCGCCGCCGACGTACACGAGGGGACGCTCGGCGCTCAGCAGGAGGGCTGCGACGCGTTCGGCGGTCGAAGCGTCGACCGCGGGCGTGGAGCGCTCGCCGGCGAGCGGGAACCGGCCGGCCGCGCCGCCGAGCACCGGGCGCGAGAAGACGTCCATCGGGACGTTGAGGAGCACGGCACCCGGCCGGCCGGACGTCGCCGTGTGGAACGCCCGCTCGGTGAAGCGCGCGAGGTCATCCGCGCGGTGGACGGTCCAGGCCCGTTTCACAAACGGCCGGTAGATCGCCGCCTGGTCCATGTCCTGGTGGAGATTGACCTCCTGGTGCGGGTGCCGTCCCGCGTAGTACGACGGCACATCGCCGCTGATCGCGACCAGGGGCACCGAGTCGAAGGCCGCCGTCGCGACCCCGGTGACGCCGTTCATCATCCCCGGCCCGACGTGCATGAGGACGACGCCGGGTTTGCCGCTGACCCTGGCGTACCCGTCGGCGGCGTGGGCCGCCGTCTGTTCGTGACGGGCGATGACGAAGTCGATCGTGCTGCGGCTCAGCTGGTCGAGCACGGCGATGTTCGTGTGCCCGCACGTGCCGAACACCACCTCGACGCCGTAGCTCTCAAGCTGCCGAACCAGCTCGGCGGCCGCCGTGACGCTCGACGACGTCGCGGCATCGGCCCGGGGCGCCGCGTCGGGGTGGGTCGGGATGGTGGTCATCGGGTTCCTTCGGTCCGGCGATGCGCGGTCAGTGGCTCAGCGGTCGCCCCAGATGGAGGCTCCCCGGACGATGAGGGTTCGGACCGACGTGTAGTCCTCGATCATGTGGGCGGGTGACTCGCGGCCGAACCCTGAGTCCTTCACGCCGCCGAAGGGGACGTGGTCGAGCCGGAAGTTCGACGAACCGTTGACGACCAGGCCGCCGACCTGGAGCTCGCGCCAAGCCCGGAATATCCGGTCGAGGCGCTGGGTGAAGAGGCCGGCCTGCAGCCCGTATCGGCTGCGGTTACAGCGTTCGAGGACCTCGCCGAAGTCCTCGAACGGCAGCACGACGACCACCGCGCCGAACGCTTCCTCGGCCACGAGCGCCGCATCCTCGGGTGGGCTCGCGACGATGGCGGGCCGTAGTGTCGCGCCGTTCCGGGTGCCGCCGCATACGAGATCGGCGCCGGCCGCCACGGCATCGGAGATCCAGCGCTCGACCCGGGCGGCCGCGGCCTCGTCCACCATCGAGCCCACGTCGGTCTCGGGGTCGCTCGGGTCACCGACGGCGAGTTCGTCGACCTCCTTGCGCAGGACGTCGACGAACTCGCCGAACACTGACGTGTGCACGTAGATCCGCTGGACCGAGATGCAGCTCTGACCGGAGTTCGAGTAACCGGTCCGCGCGCAGATCTGCGCAGCGCGGGGAACGTCGGCGTCGTCGCAGACGATCGTGGCCGCGTTTCCGCCGAGCTCGAGCACCAGCCGCTTGGCGCCGGCGGCCCGAGCCACAGCGTTCCCCGTTTCGGGGCTGCCGGTGAAGCTGATGACGGCGACCTCCGGTGCGGCGCATAGGCGGGCGCCGAGCGCGCCGCCGCCGTGGAGCACCTGCACCGCGCTGGTCGGCAGGCCGGCCTCAAGAAGGAGTGCGACGACCGCGGCCGTCGTCGCCGGGGCCTGCGGCGGCGACTTCACCAGCGTCGTGTTGCCCGCCGCGAACGACGCGCCCAGCTTGTGCGCCAACAGGTTCGCCGGCGCGTTGAACGGCGTGATGGCCAGCGCGACGCCGAGCGGCGCCCGGAACGTCATCGCCGTCGTTCCAACTCCCGTGTCCCAGCCGGCGGCAGGCAGTACCTCTCCCCCGATCCGCCTCGCCTCGGCGGCGCAGACGGCGAACGTGTCGGACATTCGGTCGATCTCCCGACCACCATCGGACACCGGCTTGCCGAGCTCTCGGGCGAGGACCAGCGCCAGCCGGTCACGCTCGGCCCGGGCCAGGGCGGCGGCGCGCTCGAGGACGGCGGCCCGGTGGGCCGGCGCGACCCGGGCCACCTCGAGCGCGAAGCGTGCGGCGGCAGCGGTCGCCGCAGCCACGGTTGCGTCGTCCGGCTGCCAGGCGCGAGTGACCGGCGCCCGCAGCCACGGACCGACGCGCTCGGCCGCGGCGCCGTCGCGAACCCAGGCCCCGGCCACAAAGGACGGGGCCTCCATCACCTCACCGCGACCGGCAGCCGAGAGAATCTCGTCCAGCAACCCGCATCACCTAGAACCGCTAGTTGGACCTCGTAGACCACTCTATGGTCCTCGTGTAACGTACTGGTGGTCAAGGTCACTGGCAAGGCTTCCCACCGACGAGTCCCTTCCTAGTGGACGGTGACAGCCTGAGAACCGGTAGCAACGCCGCCGGGCGGCTCGGTTCGGACGAAAGGGGACTCTGGTGTCCGCAACCGCGGAGGAAGCACAGGTCAGGAGCGAGCAGAAAAGTGATCAGGGGAGCGTTCGCAGTGTCCAGCGAGCCGTGGAGATCCTCGCCCTGCTGAGCGAAGAGCGGACGACATTGACGGTCTCGGAGATCATCACCGAGACCGGACTGGCGAAAACGACAGTGGTACGGATGCTCCATACACTGGAACACAACGGCCTGCTATGGAGCACGAGCCGCGGGGTCACGGCCGGCCCCGGCCTCTGGCGGTGGGCCTACCTCGCCAAGCGGGGCTGGGACCTGCCGGCGGAGTTCCGCGAGCTGATGCGCGACCTGTCCCACCGCTCGCGCGAGACCGTGAACCTGTACGTCACCCGTGATCTCCAACGCGTCTGTATCGCGCAGCAGCAGGGGACGCAGACCCTGCGGCACGTCGTCCACGTCGGCGACCAGCTGCCGCTGTGGGCCGGTGCGTCGTCCAAGGTGCTGTTGCAGGAGGCGCCGCCCAGCCTTCTCGAGCGCGTGGCGGCGCAGTCCCCGGAGGGGGCCGGCGTACTCGACCGGCTGCGCACCGGCGTGGAGCGCGCGCGCGAAGCCGGTTACGCCGTCAGCCACGGCGAACGCGAGGTCGGCGTCTCCGCCGTTGCGGTGCCGGTGCTCACCCGAAGCGGGCACGTCGGCTCGTCCCTGACGATCAGTGGTCCCACCGCGCGCTTCACCGACGAGCGGATCGACACCTTTGTCGCGGAGCTCAAGGACGTCTCCGCGCAGCTGACTCGCCGCGGTTTCACCCACCCGTTTGAGTGAGGCGCGGCGCACGGCAATGCAGGCGACCTTCGTCGCAGGAGGAGGCAGGGTGGAACACCTACCGCTGTCCGGAGTGCGCGTACTCGACCTGACCAACGTCCTCGCCGGCCCCTACTGCAGCTATCAGCTCAGCCTCATGGGCGCGGAGGTGGTCAAGGTCGAGAAGCGCGGGACCGGGGATCTGGCGCGCCGCCTCGGGCCCGATCCTCAGCTCAACGAGCGTGGCATCGGTACATCGTTCCTGGCACAGAATGCCGGCAAGAAGTCCGTGGAGCTCGACCTCAAAGACGAAACAGACCGCTCGGCGTTCGAGGATCTCGTCCAGGGTGCCGACGTCCTGCTCGAGAACTTCCGCGCCGGTGTCCTGGAGCGCCTCGGCTACGGCTGGGACCGCTTGCGGTCCCTCAACGACCAGCTCATCTACTGCGCGATTAGTGGATTCGGCCAGACCGGTCCGCAGAGCCAGGCGCCGGCATACGACCAGGTGATCCAAGGGCTCTCCGGGATGATGAGCATCACCGGCACTCCGCAGACCGCGCCTCTCCGCGTGGGTTTCCCGGTTTGTGACACCGTCGGCGGTCTCATGGCCGCCTTCGCCATCGCCAGCGCCCTCGTCGGACGCGCGCAGGGTGGTGGCGGCACTTTCCTCGACTTATCGATGCTCGAGGCGTCGATCTCCGCCATGGGCTGGGCGATCTCGAACTACGTCATCAGCGGCATCGAAACGCTACCCATGGGCGACCAGAACGCCACCGCTGCACCGTCCGGCACCTTCCACGCGGCGGACGGCCCACTCAACATCGCCGCGAACCGCCAGACCCAGTTCGAGACGTTGTGCCGCCTCATCGGCCGCGAGGACCTGCTCGGCGACGCGCGCTTCGCCACGCGCGACCTGCGTAAGGGGAACCGTGATGCGCTCAATCACGAGATCGACAGGGAGCTGGCCCGCCGCAGCGCCCGCGAGTGGGAGAAGCTGCTGTCGGCCGCCGGCGTGCCGGCCGCCCGCATCTTGAGCGTCGCCGACGCGGTCGAGTCCGAGCAACTCGCTCACCGGCAGTTCTTCCACGACGTTCCGTTCCCTGGCACCCTGAGCCGCACCGTCCGTACCAGCAGCAACGGCGTGCACATCGACGGCCGCCCGCTGCGGCCGCAGGGGCCGCCGCCGGCCCTGGGCGAACACAACGGTGAGCTGGACGTGCTCCGTCAGGCGAGCCAGGCGCGGCGGCGGCTGAGGTCCGGCGACGCGGCATGACGGCCGGCTCCCCCGGGTATCCCCCGCGCTATCCCGAGCCCACGGTCGCGGATGTCGCCGACTGGTGGCAGACCTCGATCACGCGCATCGCACCGGGCGAGATCGAGCATCGCGGTATCCCAGTGCAGGACCTGATCGGGTCGACCGATCTCGTTTCCGCCATCTGGCTGCTGGTCAACGGCGACCGGCCGGATCCGGCACGCTCTCGGCTGCTCGAGGCGGCGATGGTCGCCGCGATGGACCACGGCCCGCAGGCGCCGTCCATCGCCGTCGCCCGCATGGCGGTCACCTGCGGGATCGGAATCAACGGCGCGGTGGCGTCCGCCGTGGGCACGCTCGGCGACAACCATGGCGGCGCCGGCCAGCAGTGCGTCCAGCTGCTGGCAGAGATCGTGACGGCAGCCGAGCACGCCGGGACGGCGCCGGCCGCCGCGGCGCCGGCTGTGCTCGAACGATGGCAGGCGCTCTCCCCGTACGTCCCGGGTTTCGGGCACCGGTTCCACCCCCGGGACCCGCGCCGAGACCCGTTGCTGGACCTGGTCCGCGCGGCCGTCGACGACGGTACCGTGCAGGGGCTGCACCTGGCGGCGGCGATCGCCGTCGAGGAATTGCTCGCCGCCGATCGGCCACGGCCGGTGCCGATGAACATCGACGGCGCCACCGCCGTTATCTACGCCGAACTCGGGTTTCCGCCCGAGCTGGCCCGCGGATTCTTCGTGCTGAGCCGCAGCATCGGCATCCTGGCGCACGCCTGGGAGGAGCACGGCTTGGGCCGTCGCAACAAGGGGCCGATCCCGCCGTCAATCCTTCCCGCGTATCGCCCGGCCGCCCGCCCCGACGCGGAGGCCGAAGGGCGATGACGGCCGATCCTGACCCGGCCGGCTGCCGGTCAGAAACGGCGCGGAGCCGGTCCGGTCGACCCCCGGACCACCAGGTGTGACGGCAGGACAAACTGACGCGGTTCGGCATCGACGCCGGGCCGGTCCAGTTTGCGAAAGATCACACTCGCGGCCGCCCGGCCCACCTCCTCGATCGGCCCGGCCAACGTGGTCAGCGGCGGGGTGCAGAAGTCAGCCCCGAAGACGTCGTCGTAGCCCACCACGCTCATGTCGTCCGGAACCTTCAGACCCCGTTGGGCGAGGCGCCGAAGGATGCCGAACGCGAGCAGGTCGTTGTGGGCCACGACAGCGGTGGCGTGCCGTCCCACCGCCGCGTCGGCCGCCGCCGCACCGCCGGCCATGGCCGGCGGGAACGGACCGAGCCTTTCCGCCGCCAGACCGAGCTGCTTGGCCGTCGCCGATAGTGCATGCCATCGACGCGACCCGGCCCAGGACGCCCGCGGCCCCGCCAGGAAGACGATCGACCGATGCCCGAGCGAGGCCAGGTGTTCCACGATTTGCCGGGACCCGTGCGCCTGGTTGATCACGACACTGTCGACGTCGCGGACCTCGCGATTGGCCAGCGCAATCAACCGTCCCTTGCTGAGCGCGCGCACCTGGGCATCCGGAATACGGCTGGAGGCAAGCACGAAGCCGTCCACCGAGCGGCTCAGCCGCTCGACGTGCCTCGTTTCGACCGCTGCCGACTCCTCGGTGTCCGCCAGGATCAACGTGTAGTTGGCGGCATCAGCCTGCCGCTCGGCGCCTCGGATCAGACCGAAGAAGTGTGGGTTCGTGATATCGGGAACCAGCAGCGCCACGGTGTAGGTGCGACCGGACGGCAGCGCACGCGCCAGCGGGTCAGGTCGGTAGCCGAGGCGCGCGGCAACGGCCAGCACGTGTTCTCGGGTCCGCGTGCTCACCCGCCCGGGGTTGGTGAACGCACGGGACACGGTCGACGCGGCGACACCGGCCTCTCGCGCGACGTCGTGGATCGTGGGCGCGCCGATTGGGGACCGGCGACGCCTGCCCGGGGTTGATTGAACCGCCACTGCATCCGACTCTCGTTGCCCAGCGCGGACGTTCCTCTCAATTCTGGAATGGCGTGGCAACTTTTGGCAAACGGTTGCCAAGACCGTGCCCCGCGAGCCACCGTCGTGGAATGGATGTGGTCCTGTTCACACCCGTCCGTCCAAGCGCTCACCGGGGCCGTCGTTGAGGGCGCTGGTGCTGACGGAACCGGGCCGCATTGCGATGGCCGACTGGCCGGAGCCGTCGGCCGGTCCTCATGATGTCGTCGTAGCCCCTCGCTCCGTCGGCCTGTGCGGAACGGACCTCGCTCTGTTCGACGGGAAGCGTGTCGTTCCGGAGCTGCCGTGGGTCATGGGGCACGAAGGCGCGGGCGACATCGTCGCGGTCGGCGACGAGGTGTCCGATCGGCGGGTTGGCCAGCGGGTCGTCATCGAGCCGAATTTCTGCTGTTTCACGTGCGAGCACTGCAAGGGGGGACGCACGTCGGCGTGCCCGCACCGTCGGATCGTTGGCGTGAACCATCCGGGCCTGCTCGCGGAGCGGGTCAGCGTGCCCGCCGAGTTCACGTGGCCCGTCCCGGCGACCTGGTCCGACGGCCGCCTGGCGTGCATCGAGCCCTTGGCCGTCGCGCGCTCCGCCGTCCGCCGCTCCGGCGTCCGTCCACCCGACTCCTGCCTCGTGATCGGCGCGGGTTCCCAGGGCCTCCTCGTGTGCCAGGCCCTCCTGGCGATCGGCGCGCAGCCGTGTGTTGTGGAACCGCATGCCGGCCGGCTGGCGCTGGCCGAGCGACTCGGCGCCAGGGCCCTCGAGCCGGATCGGCTGGATGTGGCGGACTTCCACGTCGTCTTTGAGACATCGGGGGCAGCGGCGGCGTGGCAGGTTGCCCTCGACAGCGTGGCGGCCACCGGAACCGCTGTCGTCATCGGGATGGGCGCCGAGACCGTGCGCCTGTCCACTGCGGATCTCGTTCGCCGGCAGCTGACCCTGACCGGCGCGCTCATTTACGACCACCCACGGGATTTCGCGCAGACCATCGCCGCCGTCACGGCCGAGCAACTGACTCCCGAGGACGTCGTCGGCGCGTACTTCCGTCCGGACGACGCAGCCGAGGCGTTCACGCAGGCCCGCACCGTGGCCGGCAAATCCGTACTGAGCCTCGCCGATTGGCGTGGCACCCGGTGATGCGCCTCCCCGGCGCAGGAAGGGTGAGACGACCATGACAGACGTCTCCCGCGACCAGTCCCGGACATTGACGCAGGCGCCCACATCGCCTGTCGAGCCCGCACCTCGCAAGGCAGCAGCCGCCAGCTGGATCGGCAGCGCGCTGGAGTACTACGACTTCTTCCTCTATGGCACGGCGGCCGCTCTCGTCTTCGGTGACGTCTTCTTCCCCGATGCCGATCCGAAAACGGGAACCATTGCTGCCTTCGCCACTTTCGGTGTGGCGTACGTGGCCCGGCCGGTGGGAGCGTTCTTCCTCGGCCATGTCGGAGACCGGTTCGGTCGCAAGCGAGTGCTCATCTTCACGATTCTCTTGATGGGACTGTCGACATTTCTGGTCGGCCTCTTGCCCACGTACGAGCAGATCGGCACGGCCGCACCCATCCTCCTCGTGGCTCTGAGACTGCTCCAGGGTCTGTCTGCCTCCGGGGAGCAGGCCGGAGCCAACTCCATGACTCTGGAGCATGCGCCGGACAACCGGCGCGCCTTCTTCGGCAGCTTCACCCTCGCCGGCACTCAGATGGGCCTCATCCTGGCGACTCTGGTGTTCCTGCCTATCTCGGCCCTGCCGGACGACCAGCTGAAGAGCTGGGGCTGGCGGGTGCCGTTCCTTCTCAGTGTCGTGGTCATGGGTGTGGGGTTGTGGATCCGAAGGTCACTGCCCGAGACACCGGCGTTCACGCAGGAGGAAGCCTCCGACCGGGTTGCCCGGCTGCCCGTGGTCGAGCTCCTGCGTGACTACTGGCCCGGCGTGCTTCGTGTCATCTTCGCCGCGCTGGTCTCGGTGGTCAGCACTATCTTCAGCGTCTTCATCCTGTCCTACGCCGTGGACGACGCGGGCATGTCCAAGCCGGCAGTGCTGACCGTTGTGATCCTGGCAAACGTTGTTGCCCTCGCGGCGATCCCGTTGTGGGCGACGCTAGCCGACCGATACGGCCGCAAGCCGTTCTTCATCGGCGGCGCGCTCGGCTGCGCAGTGCTGATCTGGCCGTACTTCTGGGCAATCGCACAGCAGAACCTCCCGCTGGTGTTCGTCCTCGGGCTGATGTTGTCGGGTGTGGTCTACAGCGCCGCCAACGCCCTTCAGCCCGCTCTGTACGGTGAGATGTTCAGCACCCGCGTCCGCCTGTCCGGGATGGCGATCGGCACCCAGATCGGTTATGCACTGGGCGGTTTCGCCCCGACCATCGCCGCAGCTATCCAGGGCGAAGGGCCTAACGGTTGGGTTCCCGTCGCGGTCCTGACGTCCGTCACCGCGACGATCGCGGCGCTGTCCGCGGCGACGGCGCGCGAGACCTATCACATCCCCCTCGCCCGGCTTGGGTCGGCTCGCAGGTCAGCACAGTGGCCGCGCGGGGCGGGCCTGCGAGCAAACCCATGAGGGAGCGCGTGTCGGAAGCCATCCGCACGTCGATCGCTACCGTCTCCATCAGTGGCATTCTCGAGGAGAAGCTCACCGCGATCGCAGAGGCCGGATTCGACGGAGTGGAGATCTTCGAGAACGACCTCGTCAGCTGTCCACTGTCCCCTGCGGAGATCCGCAAGCTCGCCGCTGATCTCGGCTTGCGGATCGAGCTCTACCAGCCGTTCCGAGACTTCGAGGCGGTCCCGACGGACGTCCTTCGCGACAACCTGCGGCGAGCGGAGCTCAAGCTCGACCTGATGGAACAGCTGGGCGCCGACTTACTCCTCGTGTGCTCCAACGTCTCACCCCTCGCCATCGATGACGCCGCAACGGCTGCCGAGCAGCTGCACCGACTCGCCGACCTAGCCGAGGCCCGGGGCATCCGGATCGCCTACGAAGCACTGGCCTGGGGCCGGCATGTGCGCGACTACCAGACGGCCTACGACATCGTCGCGGCAGCCGGGCACCCCAGCCTCGGCGTCTGCCTGGACAGTTTCCACATCCTCTCGCGCACGCCGGATGCCACGGGAATCCAGCAGTTTCCGGCCGAGAAGATCTTCTTCGTGCAGATCGCCGACGCGCCCCGCTTGAGGATGGATGCCCTGCAGTGGAGCCGCCACTACCGCTGCTTCCCGGGACAGGGCGACTTCGACCTGCCGGGGTTCATGCGGAGTGTGCTGAACACCGGGTACGAGGGCCCGTGGTCGCTGGAGGTGTTCAACGACACCTTCCGACAGGTCGACTCCCACCGTACGAGCGTCGATGCGATGAGATCCCTGTTGTTCCTGCGGGAGTCGCTCGGCGACACGCCTGATCCGCTGGAGCCGCCGAAGTCGGCGCCGGCCGCATCCGTGCGCGTCGCCTCGATCCCGCCTCCCGCACCCCTGACCCGCTACGCGTTCGCGGAGATCAGTGTCGGCACGCTGATGCACTCCGGTCTGGCAGAGGTGCTCAGCGGGCTCGGTTTCGTCCTGGCTCGTCGGCACTGGTTCCACCCTGCAGACCTGTGGGAACAGGGCGACATCCGGATCGTCACCCGGAGGGCTTCGGCCACCGGCCCCCCCACGCTGTCCGCGATCGGTGTGGACACGCAGGACGCCGCGGGATTCACCGCCCGAGCTGCCGCATTCCTCGCGGGCCCGCTCCCGACGGAAGACACCTCCACCGGGCGAGAGCCTCCGTGTGTCCGCAGTCCTGACGGGACGAACTTCCTGGCCTGTCAAGGGGATGCCTGGCTCGACGACTTCGTCCGCATGCACACGGCAAGCACCGCACCAGCACTACTCCAACGCATCGACCACGTCGCGCTGTCCGTGCCGTTCGGATCATTCGACGCGGCGACCCTGTTCTTCCGGACAGTGTTCGGACTGCATCCCTTGGAGCGCCTCGAACTCGCCGATCCCTACGGTCTCGTGCGCAGCCAGGCCCTGGTCCACAACGACGCGGTGCGGCTCGTCGTCAACACCCCGTACCTCGGCAGCACCACACATGACCCAGCCGTCGTCCAGCACATCGCGTTCGCCTGCACGGATATCTTCGCCGTCACCGACACTCTCCGCCGCAACGGCGTTCCGCTGCTTACCATCCCCGGCAACTACTACGACGATGTCGCCGCGCGCCACCACCTGCCCGAGTCGCTCATCGCGCGAATGCGTGCATCGGGGATCCTGTACGACCGGGTGGACGGCGGCGAGTTCTTCCACGTGTACACCCCGCTCATCGGGCCTTCACTGTTCTTCGAGATCGTCCAGCGCACCGGCGATTACACCGGGTTCGGCGCGACGAACGCCCCCATCCGGATGGCCGCCCTCACAACGTCGCCGCCCAAGGGCTGACACGTGGTAGCAGGCATCGATTCGCGATCCACGCGGCGATTCCCGCAGGCCGGCGGTTCCACTCGAGCATCGCGTAGGTGAGCGCCGCCTCCACGCCTAGTGCCGACGGCCGGGCTCCGTGGAGCCATCGCGGGTCAGGCGTTGGCGGGTTCGGCGTGGATGGTGTCGTGCGTGACCGGCTGGCCGCAGTGGTGGCAGAGCAGGTCGACCTGGATCGGGCTGCCGCAGGAGTGGCGGCGGATGAGGGCCGGAGTGTCGACCGCCCAATTGTCGCCCCACTGGCGCAGGGCGAGCATGACCGGGAACAGGTCCCGGCCGGCCTGGGTGAAGTGGTACTCGTCGCGGGGTGGATGCTCGCTGTATCGCCGACGCTCGATCACTCCGGCGGCCTCCAGCTTCCGGAGCCGGTCGGCCAGGATGTCGCGGGACGCGCCGGTGTAGCCGGCGATGCGGGCGAAACGGTGCACGCCGTAGCCGATCTCGCGCAGCGCCAGGAGCGACCAGCGCTCGCCGAGGATGTCCAGCGCAGCCGCGATGGAGCAGGGACGGACCTCCAGGGGCAGGTCGGCCATGCGGATGCCGGTCCGTCGGTCGGAGTCGGTCATCACCTCACGATAGCTCGGTGTGTTGTCATTTCCAACTCACTCGTCTACGCTGGCCAATGGTCGGTAGGAAATCACAACACACTGACGGTGGGGTGGATGAGCCAGCGCACCACCGCCGACTACCACCGCGCCTGGTGGGGTCCTCGGCGCCATCGGCCTGGCCAGTGAGCTCGTCCTGCTACTTACCGCGGCGTGTCGCACGCCCGGCCGCCTAACTTGACACCGAGGAGACGGGAATGTCGATGACCACCACCCCCAATCCGGGAATCTTCATCCCCGGCACCAGCAGCCGCTTCCTCGACCCGGCCGGGTCACCTCACCAGGGACAGGGCCGGCTGCGTTACCTCACCGGTGGCAGCGGCGCGCCCCTGGTCCTCCTGCACACCGTCCGCACCCAGGCCGAGCATTTCCGCCACCTCATCCCACTGGTCACGCAGCAGTACACCGTCTACGCGCTCGACCTGCCCGGCATGGGCTACTCGCAGATCGTGCCCGGCGCCTCCTACGACGAACCCGCCATGCGTACCGCGGTCAGACGACTCCTCACCCAACTCGATCTGCGCGATGTCACCCTGCTCGGCGAATCGATGGGCGCCGTACTCGCCCTCACCACCGCGGCCGACCTGCCAGACCGGATCCACCGCGTCGTCGCGGTCAACCCCTACGACTACGCCGGCGGCATCACCCGCTCCAGCGTCCTGGCCCGACTGATCATCACCGGCGTCATCGCACCCGGGGTGGGACCGCTGCTCGCCCGGCAGGAACCCCGACCCGTCATGCGCGCCATCCTGCGCGGTGGCCTCGCCGACCCGACCGCCCTGCGCGAGGACTACCTGGACGAACTGCTCAACGTCGGCCACCACCCGGGCTACCCGATCGTCGCCCGCGCCGTGTACCGCAGCCTGCCCAGCTACACCTCCGCACGCATCCGCTATCCCAAGGTCTCCGCCCCGGTCCATCTCATCTACGGGGAGGAGGACTGGTCCCGACCCTCAGACCGGCAAGCGAACCGGAACCTGCTGCCCGACGCCGAGTTCACCCAGATCCCGAACGCCGGCCACTTCATCGCCCTGGAACGGCCCGACGTACCCGGCGACCTGCTCAACTCCGTCGCATGACCAGGGCTCCGGCTCGGCGATCATGGACCAGGGTGTGCATGCAGTATGTGCCCCGGCGGGACACCTACTGCATGCACCCCTGATCCGCGCGGCATCGGCGACGTCGTGATCAGCCGAACCTGGGCCCTGCCGCGCCGCCGATGATCGGGTCGCCGGTGGCCGCGACGACACCGAGGAGCGGGGGCGAGGGTCTATTCGGCGAAGATCCGGTCCAGCGCGCACAGGTCACCGCGGTTGTAGGCGGCCACGTCACGGGGTCACCATGAGCTCGCCATCCAGCTCGAAGCGGCGTTGCTTGCCCGGGGCCTGGCGCGGATCCGGCTGCAGTGCGCTCCTTCTGCTCTCAGCTCTGCGTCACCTCAGAGTCCGTGTACCGCAGCACCTTTCCGTCCTCGGCGCCGACGACTCCGCGCTGGGTCGCCTCGCCGATCCCCCGCTCGCCACCGTGGGCCTCAGCCACCGGCGAGGCCGAGCACCTCGCTCAAGTACTCA
>Ga0081539_10000983_pt1 | contig 53107 bp, 48 predicted proteins | sample TabmetS4T2R2_FD_71023 | JGI IMG/M metagenome (GOLD analysis project Ga0081539, IMG submission 71023) | Tabebuia heterophylla rhizosphere microbial communities from the University of Puerto Rico - S4T2R2 | ecosystem: Host-associated > Plants > Roots > Rhizosphere ... | reverse complement strand
TTCGGCAGCCCCTCGAAGGCGCAGAACATCAGGGTGATCCTACCGTCAGCCCGCAGGTGGGCTATGGTCTCAACGCCGCTGCCCGTGAGATCCAGCCACGCGACCCGCTTCGGCCCAAGCACCCTGAACGTGTCGAGCCCCCGCGGTGATAGGTTGACGTGCGCCTCCGGGGCGGCCGTTGCGACGAAGAACACGTGCTGCTCCCCGATCCAGCGTATTTGCTCCTCGTCTATCTCGTCATAAACTTTGCCCATCTTCGCTGTCCTCCTTCTGTCGCTACTTCGCAGCCGCTGGCGTTGCCAAAGATTGTACGCCCGGCCTATGGATGGATGCGTCCCGCTCTGTCAGTATTTGTGACGTTGCACGAACGGTGTTCGTGACGTTCTGCGAGCTGGGGAAAGGGGAAGACATTGGATTCCGGGTCCGAAGGTACGCTGAGGGGCGGAACGCTCTCGACCCTTGAGGCTATGGTGGTCTCGATGGGCTTTATGGCCCCGTCGGTGGCGATGTTCTTCAACACGCCGTTCATCGCGGGCTTCGCGGGTGCGGCGATGCCGCTCGCGATGCTGTTCTCGTTCGCCGCCGTGTTCCTGGTGGCGCTTGGCTTCTCGCAGCTCGCGGCAAGGACGACTTCTGCGGGGAGCGTCTACGCCTTCGTCGCCAGAGCCATCAACCCGAGGACTGGATTCATGGGGATGTGGTTCTTCCTCATCGGGTACGCTGTGTTCGAGGCCGCGACGTACTCCATCTTCGGGTCGTTTGCGAGCGAGGAGATGGAACGTATCTTCGGCATCAGCGTGCCGTGGGTGATCCCCTTCTTCGTCATCGCCGGGCTCGTCTACGGGCTCTCCGTGCTGGGCATTCAGCAGTCCGTCCGAGGGGGTTTGATCTTCCTTGCCTACGAGATCATCGTCGTGACCATCATGCTCGTCGCTGTGATCGTACAGGGCGGCGCTGAAGGCAATACGCTCGCGGTCTTCAGCCCAACGGCAGGAAGTGGTATCGGCGGGGTTTTCCTCGGCATGATCTACGGCATCATGTCCTTCGTCGGCTGGAAGGCAGCCGCCTCCCTCGGCGAGGAGACCCGCGACCCGCACACGAGCATCCCGCGCGCCCTGCTCGGTGCCGTCGCGCTCATCGGAACCTACTACGTGTTCGTCACCTACGCCGCGACTATCGGGTTCGGCCCGTCCAACATGGACGAATTCGCCGGGGACACCGCCTGGTTCGACACCCTGACCCGCGATTACCTCGGGGCTGGCTGGGCGCCGTTCGTCGGCGTCGCCGCCCTCACCGGGGCAATAGCCTCGGCCATCGGCATCCACGGCTCCACTGTGCGCCTGCTCTACGCCCTCGGGCGCGATGGCATTTTGCCGCGCGCGCTCGCCAGGGTGCATCCGACGCGGCAATCGCCGTACGTCGCCGCGTCCGTACAGGCCGGTTTCTCTGTAATTCTCGGGCTCGTGTTCGGGTTTGTGATCTTCGGGGCCCCGGCCGATACCTACGGGTACTTCGGCGGCCTGGGAACGCTCGCTGTCCTGATCGTCTACATCTTCATCAACGTGTCGGTGTTTCTGTACTTCTTCAGGAAGGAGCGGGAGAACTTCTCGATAGTCCGCCACGCCCTGATACCGCTGGTGGCGACGGCGGCGGTGTGCCTGCCGATATACGGCCTGATCTACCCCGTACCCGATCCGCCGTTCAACCTGTGGCCTTATTTGATGGCGGCGTGGGCCCTGATCGGACTGGGCATACTTTTCTTCATCGTCAGGAACCGTCCGGAGATGCTGGAAGTCATGGGCCGCGCCTTCTCGGAATCGGGAGAGGAGCCGGACACCGCCCAGGACGTTCCACCAGCGAGGGACAGCCGCACGGGAGACGAGCCAGCCACCGGCTCCACCGACTGAGATGGACCTGCCGTTGCCGAGCAATGCGGAACTCGTGCCGGGACAGGCGGAGTTCGCATCCCTCTACGAAGCGGAGTTGCCCCAGAAAGATCAGCTCTGCGGCGCGTTCTGGGGATCGCTCGCGCTCACCGCTTCCGGGCATCCTGCGGACCAGGACGAGGTTGCCCTGCGTGCCGGGAGCACGCTCGCCGAAGGAGACCCGTCGGTATGGCTTCCGCCCGGCGCGTCGCCTCGTGACGACTACCGGCTGCAAATTCCCACCGCTGCGGACGAAGCATCCTCAGGCACCTCTGCGGCGGGGGTTGCGCGCGCTATCGAGGGATTGTCGGAAGGGGATCTTGCGGTCGTCCCGGTGGCAGGTCCGTGGAGCGCGGAAATGGTCGCAGCCCTGGTCGAGACCGCCGCTTCTGCGGGCGCGGGATCTTCGTTCGGGTGCGTGCTTGTCGCCAACCTGCGGACGGGGCACCTCTGGGGCTCGCGCCCGAATCCGGCGAGGCTTCTCAACTACCTTGCCGGTAAGCCCGTGGAGCCGCCCCCGGCCGACTGGGACTGCGGCCATTTCCTGAACCTTGCGGGTTCTATCCGGGGTGGGGGCGGTACGCTCCTGATCCTGCGCGACACCTACCGCCAGCTTGGCTGGAACGGATACCATCTCCAGCCAGCAGAAGCTGTGGCCGCCGCGCTCGCCCGAGGCGATGGAAACGAGGGTGGCGTACTCTGCGTCTGCGATCCATCCACCGCCGAAGCCTTGAGAGACGGACTGCAAGATACGGTACTCGAACGGCGCCTCTGGAATAATGATACGGTACTCGAACGGCGCCTCTGGAATAATGGTTCGGCCGAGCAGGTGGAAAGATAGCCGCACCACCGCCAACCTGGGAACCGAAGCACGCCGACTCACGGATACCCTTCGTCCCTACAAAGAGGCACTGCCGGCCAGACCGGCATAATTAGCCGCCCGGCCAAAGTCGGCAGGTGAATTGGTGGACGATCTCTGCCGGGATCGTCATGGTCGGGCATGCCTGCATCGTCGGTGCGGTGTTCATGCTCTGGGGTGCGGTCGCGTTCTTCGTGCCTGGCATCGACCACCCGCTAGGACGCTTGCGCAGCAGGTTCCTGTACTCATCGCTGGGACAACATCACTTATCAGTCCGCGGGTGGGAGGAGCCGAAAACAGATGAGAGGTCTCGTCTCACGGTGTCCGCGAGGGCCACGGTCAGGTACCGACGTAGACCGCGAGGTGCTCGCCGGTGAGGGTGGAGCGGGCAGCGGCGAGGTCGGCGGGTTTGCCCTCGAAAACGATCCGGCCGCCGTCGTGGCCAGCGCCGGGGCCGAGGTCGATGATCCAGTCCGCATGTGCCATCACCGCCTGGTGGTGCTCGATGACGATGACTGACTTGCCAGAGCCGACGAGCCGGTCGAGCAGGCCGAGCAGCTGCTCGACGTCGGCGAGGTGGAGGCCGCTGGTCGGCTCGTCGAGAACGTAGACTTCGCCCTTTCCGGACATCTGGGTGGCCAGCTTGAGCCGTTGCCGCTCGCCGCCGGACAGCGTGGTGAGCGGCTGGCCGAGGCTGAGGTAACCGAGCCCCACGTCGGCGAGCCGGGTCAGGATCTTGTGCGCAGCCGGTGTCTTCGCCTCGCCATCGCCGAAGAACTCCTCCGCCTCGATCACCGGCATGGCGAGCACCTCGCTGATGTCCTTGCCGCCGAACTTGTACTCCAGCACTGCAGCCTGGAAGCGCTTACCTTCGCAATCCTCGCAGGTGCTGGCGACGCCGGCCATCATCGCCAGGTCGGTGTAGACGACGCCGGCACCGTTGCACGTCGGGCAAGCGCCCTCGGAGTTGGCGCTGAACAGCGCCGGCTTCACGCCGTTGGCCTTGGCGAACGCCTTGCGGATAGGGTCGAGCAGTCCGGTGTACGTCGCCGGGTTGCTGCGCCGCGAACCCCTGATCGCGGTCTGGTCGACCGTCACCACGCCGTCCCGGCCCGACACCGAGCCGTCGATCAGGGAACTTTTGCCTGAGCCAGCCACGCCGGTGACCACCACCAGTACGCCGAGCGGGATGTCTACGTCAACGTCTTGCAGGTTGTGCGTGTTGGCGCCGCGGACCTCCAGCGCTCCCGACGGCTCGCGCACCTCCGGCTTCAGGGCTGCCCGGTCGTCCAGATGCTTCCCCGTGATCGTGCGACTGTCCCGCAACCCCTCGACGGTGCCCTCGAACACCACTTCGCCACCGGCAGTGCCGGCGCCAGGGCCTAGGTCTATGACGTGGTCGGCGATCGCGATGGACTCCGGCTTGTGCTCGACGACCAGTACGGTGTTGCCCTTGTCGCGCAGCCGCAGCAGCAGATCGTTCATCCGCTGGATGTCGTGCGGGTGAAGCCCGATCGTGGGCTCGTCGAAGACGTAGGTGACGTCGGTGAGCGAGGAGCCGAGCTGGCGGATCATCTTGGTGCGCTGCGCCTCGCCGCCCGAAAGGGTGCCCGATGGTCGGTCAAGGGATAGGTAGCCCAGCCCGATCTCCGCGAACGAGTCGAGCAGGTGCCGCAGACCGGCGAGCAGCGGGGCCACCGACGGCTCGTCCAGAGCCCGGACCCAGTCGGCCAGGTCGCTGATCTGCATCGCGCACGCGTCGGCGATATTCATGTCCTTGATCTTCGAGGACCGCGCCTCCGGGCTGAGCCGGGTGCCGTCGCACTCGGGGCATGTCGTGAAGGTCACGGCCCGCTCGACGAAGCGGCGGACGTGCGGCTGCAACGCCTCTACATCCTTGGAGAGCATAGACTTCTGGATCTTGGGGATCACGCCCTCGTAGGTCAGGTTGATGCCCTCGACCTTGATCTTGGTCGGCTCCCCGTAGTGCAGTTTGTGGAGCTCCTTCTTGGTGAACTTCCCGATCGGTTTGTCCATGTCGAAGCCGGCGCCGCTGAAGATCCGGCCGTACCAGCCATCCATGCTGTAGCCGGGGATCGCCAGCGCACCCTCGCTGAGCGATTTCGTGTCGTCATACAGCGCGGAGAGGTCGAAATCGGTGACCGAGCCCATCCCCTCGCAGCGCTGACACATGCCGCCAAGCCGGTTGAACGTCGCCTTCTCGGTCTTGGTCTTGTTGCCGCGCTCGACCGTGATCCCACCGCTCGCCCTCACCGAAGGGACGTTGAACGAGTACGCGTTGGGCGGGCCGATGTGCGGTTTGCCGAGCCGGCTGAACAGGATACGCAGCATCGCGTTGGCGTCGGTGGCGGTCCCGACCGTGGAGCGGGGGTTGGCGCCCATCCGCTCCTGGTCCACGATGATCGCGGTCGTCAGCCCTTCGAGCACGTCAACGTCGGGCCGCGCCAGCGTCGGCATGAAGCCCTGCAAGAAGGCGCTGTAGGTCTCGTTGATCAGGCGTTGCGACTCGGCGGCGATCGTGCCGAACACCAGCGAGCTCTTGCCCGAGCCGGAGACGCCGGTGAACACCGTCAGCCGCCGCTTCGGGATTTCGACTCTGACGTCCTTGAGGTTGTTCTCGCGCGCGCCGTGCAGGCGGATCAGGTCGTGGCTGTCGGCAACGTGCGGCGCAGGCGGCTGCGCGTCCGTCCTCGTGGTCATGCTCATCGTGCCTCCTATCTGTCAGGCGGGGCCGTCTTCGCGATCTCCGTCGGCGTTCGCCCGATGTCAGGCGGTCCCGTCGCGCGGTTCTAGGACGATCACGGGCGTCTCTGTCGACCGCCGGCCCGCAAATGTGTCGAGGTCCGGATTGACTGCGACCCAGCGCTGCCACAGCCGATCACTCTCCTCCCCCGCGGAGAGGCGTGCGCGCACCGGACGCGGATGCTGGTCCGCCAACCGAACGACAGCGTCCGGGTGTGCCTCGAGGTTGAGCCACCACGCAGGATGGCCCTCGTCCCAGCCGTTCATCGCGAGCGTGACGAAGTTAGGGCCGTCTTCGAGGTAGCCGAGGATGACACTGCGTTCTTGCCCCGACTTGCGGCCGATAGCCGTGAGGCGCAACGCGCCCCAACCGCGCTTGTTCGACGGGGTCCACAGAAAGCGCCCGCCACTGAGTCGGTAGAGCGCCCGATGGACGCGCCAGGCCGTGTGCACGAACCACGGCGGCGGGATTCTTGGCGGTCGGGGTGTCTCTGGGTTCATGGCTGATTCCTTCCTGGAGAGGCGCTATCGGCAGCGTGCTGCGCGGGCGGATGCGTGTCCGTCCTCGGGGTCATGCTCATCGTATCTCCTATCTGTCAGGCGGTTCTGTTCTATCTGATCGGCGCTGCGCCGCCTTCGGTCTGCTCATGTGACGCGCTGGTAGGTCATAGTAAAGTCGTGCTGCCAGGTGTCGCCGGCGTCGAAAGACTTCTCCCCAGTACTGTATATGACGTCCGGGCCGCGGAACCGTGCGGTTTGGCGCTGTGAGAAGTCCTCGTCCAGGAAGATCATCGACCATCCGGCTTCGTCGATGTCGAAGTTGAAGACCCGCGTGATCCCGCGGACGTCGAAGTAGTGGTACCGGTTCTCCGACAGCAGCGCCATCGCGTCTGGAAAGTCCGGGTGGTCGTAGGTCCACTGCAGCAGCACGAACGCGCCGTCCAGCACCCGCTCGTACCGCTGCCGGCCGGTGACCGGTTCGGACATGGCCGAGTGGTGCATCGTGATCTCCCAGGTTCCGATCAGCCGGTCGAGCGCGATCATGCCGTCCGCCTGCCCCTCAGCGGACTTCCTGAACGCGGACCATGTTGCCCGCGGGATCGCGGAAGGCGCAGTCGCGAACGCCGTACGGCTGCTCGACCGGCTCCTGGACGACCTCTGCGCCGCCGGCCTGTACCCGCTCGAAGGTGCCGTCGAGGTCGGCGGTGGCCATGAGGATACCAGCGTAGGTGCCCTTGGCCATCATCTCGACGATGGTGCTGCGCTCGTCGTCGGTGATGCCGGGGTCGACGGCCGGCGGGTGCAGGACGATGGATGTGCCGGGCTGGTCGGCGGGACCGACCGTGATCCAGCGCATCCCGCCGTATCCGACGTCGTTGCGGACCTCGAAGCCTAAAGTGTCGCGGTAGAAGGCCAGTGCGGCGTCCGGGTCATCCTGCGGAAGGAAGCTCGCGTGAATGGTGATGTCCATGGTAGTCATTCTCCTCTCTCGAATGGTGTCCATGGCAGTAATTCTACGTGCGGCCCGGAGCCTACACTTCTCGATTCCTGATCGGTCGGGTCACCTGTTTGGCCACGCACGACGGCATCCCCGCCGTCGCGCGCGCCGCCTGCTGCCGGTAGACGCTTGGCGGCACGCCGACCAGCTCGGCGAAGCGGGTGCTGAAGGTGCCCAGCGACGAGCAGCCGACCTCAAAGCAGACCTCGGTGACGCTGAGGTCGCCACGACGCAGCAGCGCCATCGCGCGCTCGATGCGCCGCGTCATCAGATACGCGTAGGGCGGCTCGCCGTAGGCGCGCCGGAACTGGCGGCTGAGGTGTCCGGCCGACATGTTCACGCCGCGGGCGAGCGCCTCGACATCAAGCGGCTGCGCGTACTCCCGGTCGATCCGGTCGCGGACGCGGCGCAGCCGCGCGAGGTCGCGCAGGTGCTGCTCGGCGGCGGGTCTGCTGGTCACATGTCAGATTGTACGCGCCGCACCGGAGTGCTCAAGTCCGTTGACGTGGTGTATCTGGCTGATCCTTCATTGCGACCGGGTCAGGACGCGTCTGGTCACTCGCGGGATGCCTGTCTGGCCCACGGGATAGGGTTTTGCGGCATCTCCCCACCGGGGGTTGGATCGGATTGACGCGGAGGCGCGGGTTGTGCGAGAGTGAGTCAACACACTGCTGCGACGTGGAAGGAGAGCACCATGAGCAGGCTTCTTTTCTCCGGCGGGACGGTCGTTACCGCCGACGGCAGCTATCGGGCGGACGTGCTGGTGGAGAACGGCAAAGTCTTCGCCGTGGGCGCGAACATAGATCCCGAAGATGCCGAGGTGGTCGATGCCTCGGGCAAGCTCGTAATGCCCGGCTTCATAGACGGGCACACCCACATGGACATGCCTTTCGGGGGAACCATGACCGCAGACGACTGGGCCAGCGGCACGGCAGCGGCCGTCGCGGGCGGCACGACGACCATCGTGGACTTCTCGCTCCAGGACGTAGAAGGAAGCCTCGCCGACGCCATCGAAACCTGGAAAGGCAAGTCCGAAGGAAAGGCGATCACGGACTACGGCTACCACGTAGCCATAACCAACCTGACGGATGAGATCAAGGCGGAGATCCCCAGCCTCCCCGAGAAGGGCGTCTCCTCCATCAAGATCTTCATGGCGTACAAGGGAACGCCCCTCTACACCGAGGACGATGGCCTCTTCGAGGCCATGCAGATAGCCCGCGAAGCGGGTGTTCTCGTCATGGTCCACGCCGAGAACGGGGACGTTATCGCCAAGCTCCAGGAACAGGCGCTGGCCCAGGGCAACACCGCCCCGCGCTTCCACGCCCTCACCCGTCCCGAGGAGGTCGAGGCCGAGGCCACCCACCGGGCCATCCAGCTCGCCGCCATAGCCGGCGCTCCGCTGCTCGTCGTCCACGTCTCCTGTGAAGCGGCGCTGGAGGAAGTCCATCGGGCGCACGAGCTGGGACAGACCGTTTACGCCGAAACCTGCCCGCAGTACTTCGCCTTCTCGTACGACGATCTGGCGCGGGAGGGTTTCGAGGGCGCCAAGTACGTTTGCTCTCCACCTTTGAGACACGAGTGGAACCGGGAGGCGCTGTGGCGCGGGTTGCAGATCGGAGATTTGCAAATATTCGGCTCCGACCACTGTTCCTTCAACTACCACGAGCAGAAGGAGCTCGGCAAGGACGACTTCACCCGGATCCCCAACGGCCTCCCCGGCGCCGAAGAACGTGCGATGACCCTGTGGAAGCTCGGCGTCTCCGAGGGCCGCCTTAACGAAAACCAGTTCGTCGCGGTGCTCTCGACCAATCAGGCCAAGATCCACGGCATGTACCCGCGCAAGGGCGCCCTAGTCCCCGGCGCGGATGCTGACGTAGTTCTCTGGGACCCCGAGCTGGAGATCACCGCGACCGCGGAGAATCGCCACGGCAACGTGGACTACACGCCGTACGAGGGGATGTCCTTCCGGGGGGGCCCATCCTCCGTATACGTGCGCGGGAACCTGGTGTACAGGGATGGCGAGGTCGTTGGCGAGCAAGGCTCCGGCCAGTTCATAGAGCGGAGCTTCAAAGCGCCCGGGCTGGAGGCTCGGGTCTGACAGGCGAATCGGAAAGCGGGTAACGAGCATGAAACCGGACGAGCTACTACAGAGACACAGAGCGGTAATGCCGGGCTGGGTCTCGCTCTACTACGACGAGCCGATAGAGATTTCCCACGGCGAGGGCTTCAGAGTCTGGGATTCCGAGGGGAACGAGTACCTGGACTTCTTCGGCGGGATCGTCACCACCATCAGCGGGCACAACATCCCCGAGATCGTGGATGCCGTCAGGGAGCAGGCTGGCAAGGTCATGCACTCCTCCACTCTCTACCTGATAGAGAACCAGGTGAAGCTGGCCGAGAAACTCATTGACGTTTCTCCGATCTCCGGCGACCAGAAGGTATTCTTCGTGAACAGCGGCTCGGAAGCGAACGAAGCCGCCCTGCTCTTCGCCACCCAGTACCGCCGCTCCAGCGAAATCCTGGCGATGCGCGGCTCCTACCACGGCGGCTCCTTCGGCACCATGGGCATCACCGGACAGAGCACCTGGCGCCCGACGAGCCGATCCGCTCTCGACGTAACCTACGCCATGCCGCCCCACCACTCGTACTCGTCCATCTACGGACGCTACGAGCGCAATGCCGAGTTCGCCCGCGCCTGCGCCGAAGACGTGCGCGACCTCATAAAAACTGCGACGACGGGCCACGTGGCCGCGCTGATCGCGGAGCCGATCCAGGGCGTCGGCGGGTTCATCGAGCTGCCACCGGAGTACATTCGGGGGGTCAAGGAGATCCTGGACGAGACCGGCATCCTGTACATATCCGACGAGGTGCAGACGGCGTTCGGCAGGACGGGGAGCCACTTCTGGGGGATAGAGGAATCCGGGGTAGAGCCGGACATGATCACGATGGCGAAGGGCCTCGGCAACGGCCTCGCCATCGGGGCCGTGATGGGGCGCTCGGAGATCGTGGACTCCATGAACGGCAAGCTCCACCTCGCGACCTTCGGCGGCAACCACGTCTCCACCGCCGGCGCCCTCGCCAACCTGAACTACATCCTGGACAACGACCTCCAGAAGAACGCTGACGAGGTAGGCGGCTACATGAAGGACCGCCTCTCGCGGATGGCGAAGGATAGCCCCATCGTCGGCGAGGTACGCGGGCGCGGCCTGATGCTTGCCCTGGAGATAATCGGCCCCGACGGCGGACCGAACCCGCAGGCGGCCGTGCGCTTCATGCAGGCCTGCCGCGAGCGGGGCGTGCTCGTCGGGAAGGGCGGTATCGGCGCGAACGCCATCCGCGTCTCCCCGCCGCTTACCATCACCCGTGAGGCCGCCGAGCAGGCCGCCAACGCCTTCGAGGAGGCCCTGGCGGAGATCGGCTCCGAAGCGAAGGTCGGCTGACGTGCAGGCCGAAGGGGTGGACGCCCGCCGCGCCGTTGAAGAACTGAAAGAGCTTGCCGAACTTACCGGCGGCTCCGGCGGCGCGCGACGCGTCGCGTGGACAGACACCTGGCAAGAAGCGCGCGACTGGTTCCGGGGGAAGCTGGAGGAGATCGAGGGCATCACCGAGATCGAGACGGATGAAGCCGGGAACGTGTGGGCTACTGCTCCCGGTGACTCCGAGAAAGCAGTAATCCTCGGCGGCCACATAGACTCCGTACCCAACGGTGGCTGGCTCGACGGCGCGTTGGACGTGATCGGGGCGCTCGAAGTGATGCGCGTGCTCGCGCCCCAACAACGCCCCGTCACCCTGCGCCTCGTGGACTGGGCCGACGAGGAGGGCGCCCGCTTCGGCAGAAGCCTCTTCGGGTCAGGTGCGGCAGCGGGCGCGCTCAAACCGGACGACGTTCGCAACCTCAAGGACCGCGACGGCGTGGCGCTCCCTGACGCGCTGCGCGCGCACGGCGTTGACCTCGACCGGGTCAACGAGGCCGGGAAACAACTGGAGAACGCGGCGGCGTACCTGGAGCTGCACATCGAGCAGGGGCCGGTGCTCGAGAGGCTTGATCTCCCGCTTGGCGTGGTGCTCGGGACGTTCGGGGTGGAGCGGCACGCCGTCAGGTTCACGGGGCAGCACGCGCACTCCGGCTCCACGCCGATGGAGGTGCGCCGCGACGCCTTCATCGCGGCTGCCCGGTCGGCCATCGAGTTCCGCAACGACGCCGCCGGGCGCGACGACGTGCGGGCCACGACGGGTTTCGTGAACGTCAGCCCTGCCATCGTCACCGCTTTCAACGGCTGGTGCGAGATGTCCCTCGACCAGCGCGCCCTCGACGCGGACGTGCTGGCCGACATGCTCGCGAAGGCGAAAGAGGCCAGCGAGCACGTCTCTGAAGAGGAGAATGTCTCCGTGGAGTGGGAGCGGCTATGGCAGATAGAGCCCATCCCGTTCGACGACGAACTCCTAGGGCTGGCGGATGAGGCGATCACGGAGGTGGCCGGTCAGTCCCATCGCCTGCCGAGCGGGCCGTTGCACGACGCGGCGGAGATGGCGCGTCTGATGCCCACGGTGATGCTTTTCGTAAAGAGCCTGCGGGGCCTCAGCCATACCAAGGACGAAGACACGCCCGAGGAGGACATCGAGATGAGCGTGCAGGCGCTGCACCGGCTCACGGAGAAGACGATGGAGTGGGCGGCGAGCCAGACATAGAAAGCGCAACGGCGGTACGGAGACCTGGAAGGAGAAACGGTGGCGGCGAGCGAGTGGCTGGTTTCACCGAACGAGGGCAAGGTCGTGTTGCAGGGCGGTCTCGGGGTCGTCAGCAAGGTGGCCGGGGACGTGGTCGGCGGGTCCTATTCCGTAGTCGAGCATCCTCTGGAGCCTGGCGTTTTGGGGGCCCCGCCGCATACGCACGCAGACACCGACGAAGTCTCGTTCGTGAGGGAAGGTGAGATCGGGGTGATGATCGGCGACGAGGAGTTCTTGGTCGGGCCAGGCTCCTACGTCGTGAAGCCTCGCGGCATACCCCACGCCTTCTGGAACCCCGGCCCTGGGCGGGCGCGGATACTGGAGATCATCTCCCCCGCCGGGTTCGAGGGGTACTTCGATGAGCTGGCCGAGGTGCTTGCCGCCACGCCGCCCGGCGAACCGCCAGACTTCGGGAAGATAACGGAGATCGCCGGCCGGTACGGCATGACGTTTCACATGGAGCGACTGCCGGAGATCATGGAGCGACACGGCGTGGAGTTGCGATAGCGTCACGGTAGCGACAGGGAAAGGGGAGGTGCATGGAGCGCGAGGATTATGGGGATCTGGGGGTCAGGGACCCGGCGGAGCTAGGCAGGATCAAGGCCGAGGTCAGCGCGTCGCCGCTGTACAACAACGACCTCGCGCCGACGGAGCCCGAGGAGCGCACCTGGACGACGTACAACATCGCGGCGCTCTGGATCGGGATGTCCATCGTCATCACCACATATCTGCTCGCCTCCGGCCTGATGGCCGCCGGCATGAACTGGTGGCAGGCGCTTCTGACCATCTCGCTTGGCAACATAATCGTCTTGGTCCCGATGCTCCTGAACGCGCATGCGGGAACCAAGTACGGCGTCCCGTTCCCGGTCTTCGTGCGAGCTTCTTTCGGGGTGCGCGGGGCGAACTTCGCCGCGATGGCCCGGGCGCTGGTGGCGTGCGGCTGGTTCGGCATCCAGACCTGGCTCGGCGGCGTCGCCCTCGACGCCCTGACGACCGCCGCCTGGGGCGGATGGGCGAATGTGCCATCCCACTCGTTCATCGCGTTCGGCGTGTTCTGGGCGATACAGGTCGTCATCATCCTGACCGGCATCGAGGGCGTGAAGATATTCGAATCGCTCTCCGCCCCGCTCCTGATCGGGGGCAGCATCGCGCTCCTGATCTGGGGCTTCGTGGCCGGTGGGGGCGTCGGCAACGTGTTCTCGACCTCGGCGCAGCTCCAGCAGGGCGACGCGCCTTTCTGGGCAATCTTCTGGCCGAGCTTGGCCGCGAACGTGGGGTACTGGATCACGCTCTCGCTCAACGTCCCGGACTTCACCCGCTACGCCCAGAGCCAGCGTTCGCAGATCGTCGGACAGGCGATTGGACTTCCGCTCACCATGACGGCCTTCAGCTTCATCGGGATCGCTGTCACGGCGGCGACCATCGTGGTCTTCGACAAGGCCATCTGGGACCCGGTGCAGCTAGTTACACGCCTCACGGGCGACATTCCCGCACTCCTCATACTAGCCATGATCGTGATCGCCATAGCCCAGATCTCCACGAACATGGCGGCGAACGTGGTCTCGCCGTCCTTCGACTTCTCGAACCTTGCCCCGAAGGTGATCTCTTTCCGCATGGGCGGCCTTATAACGGCGATCATCGGCGTCCTCTCGTTTCCGTGGCTGATTCTGGAGACGGCCGGGGCGTACATCTTCACGTGGCTGGTCGGCTACGGTAGCTTGCTCGGGGCCATCGGGGCCGTGATGATCGTGGACTACTGGATCGTACGCCGCCGCAACCTCGACCTCGCCGACCTCTACAAGCTGGCAGGCCGCTACGCTTACTCCGGCGGCTGGAACTGGCGAGCCATAACGGCGGTCTTCGTCGGCGTTGTCCCTGTCATTCCTGGCTTTATCAAGGCGGCCACGACTGCTGGTCTCAACGGCGGTCCCTTCCCGAACCCGACGTTCATAGAGAGCCTCTACAACTACGGCCTGTTTTTCACCTTTACCGTATCGGCGCTGGTGTACCTGGGGCTTTCCTTGATCGGGGGCCGTTCCACCGAGCCCGCCAGAGAGCCAGGCGAAGAGCCGGAGACGGTTTAGGCTCATGCCCGACGCCTCCACCTTCGGGGTCTTCGTGGCAGCTTCGCTGGTGCTCGTGGTGGTCCCAGGCCCGGCGGTCTTCTACATCATCACGCGCAGCGTGGATCAGGGACGCCCTGCCGGTTTCGCTTCGGTGCTCGGTGTCGGCGTGGGCGGGCTCGTTCACGCTACGTTCGCCGCGCTCGGATTATCCGCTATTCTGGCCACGTCTGCGACGGCGTTCTCGTTGGTGAAGTGGCTCGGCGTGGCGTACCTGATCTGGCTCGGCATCCAGCGCATCTTCCTCGCCGATGACGAGGAGACAGTGGCCGAAGCCGCAAAGCCGGATCGGCTCTCGCGCATCTTCTCGCAGGGCGTGGTCGTCAACGTGCTCAACCCGAATACGGCGCTGTTCTTCTTCGCCTTCCTGCCGCAGTTCGTGCATCCCGAGCAGGGAGCGAGCTGGCCCCAGATCCTCTTCCTAGGCGTCACGTTCGTGGTCATCGCCCTGATCTCCGACGGCCTGTACGCCCTGCTCGCGAGCACGGTGGGCGGCTGGCTGCGGCGCAGAAGCGTAGGATCCAGCTTCCGGCGCGGCAGACGATACATCTCGGGCGGCGTCTACCTGGCGCTCGGCGCGGCGAGCGCTATCTCCGGCTCTGGAAAGAACTGAGGAGGACAGATGGACTTCGGTGTGACCCTTCAGACCAACCCTCCAGCGAATCGTGTCATTGAGTTGACACAAAGAGCCGAGCGGTTCGGATTCACGCACGCCTGGACGTTCGACTCGCATGTGCTGTGGCAGGAGCCGTACGTGATCCACTCCCAGATGCTCTCGGCGACGGAGAGGATAGTTGTCGGGCCGTTCGTGACCAACCCGGTGAGCCGTGATCCATCGGTGACGGCCTCTACGTTCGCCACCCTGAACGACATGTTCGGCAACCGCACCATCTGCGGCATCGGGCGCGGCGACTCGGTGGTGCGGGTGCTCGGCAGGAAGCCGACGACGCTGCGGCAGCTCGAACAGGCGATGCGCGTGATCAAGGACCTGGCCGAGGGCAGGGAGGTGGATTACGGGGACACGAAGGTTCGCATCCCGTGGGTGCAGGACGGCAAGCTCGAGGTGTGGATGGCTGGCTACGGTCCGAAGGCGCTCGGCCTGATCGGACGCAAGGCCGACGGGTTCATCCTGCAACTGGCTGACCCCGTGATCCTGGAGTGGACCATGAACCACGTCCGCGGGGCAGCGGCCGAGGCTGGTCGTGACCCGGAGGAAATAAAGATCTGCGTCGCAGCCCCGGCATACGTTGGCGGGGATCTCGCCCACCAGCGCGATCAGTGCCGGTGGTTCGGGGGTATGGTCGGAAACCATGTCGCGGACCTCGTATCACGCTACGGCGAGGATAGCGAGGTTCCGCACGCCCTGACCGACTATATCAAGGCCCGCGAAGGGTACGACTACAGCCATCATGGCAAGGCAGGCAACCCGAGCACAGACTTCGTGCCTGACGAGATCGTGGACCGTTTCTGCGTCCTCGGCTCGGTCGAGGACCACGTTGCGAAGCTGACGGAGCTAAGGGATCTCGGCGCGGACCAGTTCAACATCTACCTCATGCACGACGCGATGGAAGAAACGCTTGACGCTTACGGGCAGAAGATCATACCTTCGCTGGACACGAAGTCCACAGTTTAGGCTGCGCAACGAGCCCACCATTGAAGATTCATTGGATCGGGGTGTTGCAAAATTGTGAAGGTCGTAGGAGGAGGATCTTCAACCGAGGGGCGGAGCCTGTAGTAAGTAGCAGGGACCGCCTACTTCATGATTCTGCTGGCTGCAGCGAGAGAACCGGTATTCTATGGCATGTTACGGGCTACCTTGGACACTACGACAAGCACGATCTTTGCCCTACAGTAGACTCGCCTACGTGTCCAGGCTGCAAGCGTATGCCTGCATGCCGCTGTTCATCGAGACCACCAACTTTAAAGGCATCTCCTATGCCAATCTCTGGTATCTGAACTCGCAATCATCCTGATCGATAAACGCGAGGATTTCATCAGAGATAGAAAACTCATAGGTGACGATGGCGTCGTTGGCGATGGAGATCTTGACTTGCTCCGGACAGACGATCTCGTACGTCCCGACATCCCACAAGGTGAAAGTGCCCGGTGGAACTTTGTGACCGAAATACAATCCGTCATCCTGAAACCGAATAGCATCGGGGTACGCTTGGCTGCATGCGGAGCGGGTAATCCTCTCCCAGCTACCAACAAGATCTGGAACTCTCTCCGACACGGTTTACCCCTTACGAACCCTGGCGTGGGCGGTGCGGCCCACGCCAGGCAAGAGGACGATCACGACGACCGGTGCGTAGGCTTACCGGTGGCTCCCTTATAAGGAGTCTACGATATGCTGGATCTCATCGCCAACATCGAGTTCGCGTACCTTGCTCTTGAGCGTCTCGGCGATGCTCTGTCCGGGGGCGCTATCGACTCCCTCGGTCTCTACCAGCTTTGCGGCTTTCTTGATCTCGGCTGGACTCATGACCGTCGAATCTTCGATCAGCGGAGCCGCAACACCAAGGTCCGCTTCGCGCTCCCAGAACCGCTCGGCGAGCCGCTTCGCTTCGACGTAGGCGAAGTGGGGACGCAGCACAGGGTTCTCTACCGCCGTCTGGATCGCCTCGATACCTTCATCGAGGTGGTCGCCGCCGAACACCAGAGTGAGCAGCGCATCCGGCGTCGAGATGACTTTGAGGGCGGCCGCGGCGTGGTCGTCGTCCACGGCGGACGTCACCATGACGCTGGTCTCGCCGGTTACCCTGGATTCTACGCCGCCGTTGTCCCAGCGCGCCTCGACGATGACGCGATACGCGCCGGGAGCCGGGAAGAGCGCACCCTGCCCTCCGCGCAGCAAAGTGATCGAGTCTCTAACCCTTTCACCCGGATTCAATATCCGGATCAACTTCTCACCGTCGAGGCAATGCACGAGGGGAGCGAAGGTTCGCACCGTGCCAGAGGGATCTACCACCTCACCCCGTACGGGTCCTCTCCTCATGCTCAGGCTCCTCGGCGCTGGCAGCGGCTCGTCTGTGGTATTGAGGAGCGTGACTTCTACCCGCACTGGAGCGCCGAGCGGTACCGTCTCCAGTAACGGCGCTACCCGCAATTCCAGACCTTCCGCGTTCGCGACCAAATCGTCGGGGCTGATCGGCGTTACGGCGTAGTCCGTTCCGAACGGCAAGCCCCCGGGACGCACGTAGATGTCGGGCATGTGGCGTAGACGCTTCTGGTCGTCGGGCGCATGAGACCACTGGACATTGTCGGGGAACTGCGTAGGCGAAACCGCGCTCTGGGCTATTACCACCGTGCGGTTCATGAACCCGTTGTCTACGAGGTTGTGGTACAGCCCCATGGCATGGCCGATCTCATGCACAGCGGTGCGGAAATAGGGCGTGGTTGTTCCCAGACGCTGGTTCTTTACTAGTCCCCAGTAGGCGCTGTTGTCGAACGTGAAGTGGGACGCGGCGGCGGCGCCCTCCCGGGGGATGTTGTTGGAGTCGGTGCCGAAGGCGTCGTACATAATGCCCAGCAGGCCCGCATCGTCCATCCTACGCACACACAACAAGTGATAGCGCCATTCGCTGTCGAGGTTCGTCGAACCCTGCCGCCAGCTGAGCATCCCGGCGTGGAGCTCGGCGTCCGACCAGGCTTCACCGCTTGGCTCGGTTACGTTCGTGTCATCCACTTGAACGGTGAGCTCCCAGCCCACCTGTTCGAAGGCTGCCCTCCAATCCACTCCAGCACCGTTGTCAAGCGGCGCTTCCGCGGCCGAAACGCGGTCGATCTCGATGGTGGCCTTGCGTAGATACTCGGACACCCAGCCCATCGTCAACCGGCCGACCACCGTGCCGGAACTGTTCTTGACGTCTCCTTCCAGGTAGTCGCCGCTCGACGGATAACCCGCCGGCGCGGGTTTCCAAGTCATCTGGGCCGTAAACGCGCCCTCGTGCGTCCAGGTGCCTGGTGCGGTGAAGCGATACCTCTCGAAACCGAGCGTGAAGCTGTTGGCAAGCGTGAAGTGCTCGAGCAACTGCGTCACACGTAGATAGTAGCGGTAGCGGCTGCGGGCGAATATAGGTATGCCTGCGGACGGGTTCGGGGGCGGCATGGGAATGGGTAGAGGTGGTCCGAGACGCCACGGAAAGAAAATGACTGGACGTTGGTACAGATCGCCGCTCGCGGTCCTGCCATTACTGTGGCGCTCCACGCGCAATGTACCATCATATGTCGTATAGAACGTGCTGCCAGAGGGTTTGTAGTTGATTAGATAGCAACCACCACGCAGGCTCCGAATCTGGAAAGGTGGCCGCGGAAACGGCAAGGGAACTGGTTGCGGAAATGGCTGTGGCAACGGCTGCGGAAGCTCCGGTTCTGGAAATGGCGGAAGGGGATCCGGCAACGGCGGCCCCTCCGGGTTCGGGGTGAAGCTCCTGATCTCGGTATTCATGTACACTCCTCCTCTTTTCGCCCGAGCCGCTAATTTCCCGATATGAAAACTGGGGCTGGTGAATTGCGCGTGAATCGGCGATGAATTGGCGATGAATCCTCTCGGAATGACTGGCTGCTACCTTGGCGGCAGACCGTGAGATCGGGTCAACATCCCGAGCGCCGGGGTAGGCGAATCCAATGCGTGATTGGAGTTTTCTCTTGCAGGCATCGGATTAAGGAGAGCCAGCGCGTGGACTTTCCCGAAAAATATCGTGCTCCGCTTGCTGCGAAAGTCGCCCACTGCGGCACTCCTCCGGATCGGTGCTTGCCGTGGTAGGCTGGCGCTTGTCCTGGTAAGCCAGTCTTTGGGAGGACCGCATGGAGTATCGCCGTCTCGGACATTCGGGCCTGTACGTATCGGCCCTGACCCTGGGCACGATGACCTTCGGGGGGCAGGGTGGTTTCAGCAAGGTGGGCTCTACCGACGTTGCAGGAGCGAAGCGGCAGGTGGATATGTGCCTGGATGCCGGGGTGAACCTCTTCGACACAGCGAACATCTACTCCGGTGGCGAGTCGGAGGAGATCCTGGGCAAAGCAATCTCCGGCCGCCGCGACGACCTGCTGCTGGCGACGAAGGTCCGCATGACGATGGGCGACGGTCCCAACGACGCGGGCCTATCGCGCCACCACATAATCCGCCAGTGCGAGGAGAGCCTGCGGCGCCTCGGCACGGACTACATTGACCTCTACCAGGTCCACGAGTGGGACGGCCTGACCCCGTTGGAGGAGACCCTGGAGGCGCTTGATACCCTGGTCAAGAGCGGCAAGGTGCGCTACGTGGGCTCCTCCAACTACTCCGGCTGGCAGCTCATGAAGGCGCTCGGGGTCTCAGATGCCCTGGGGTTGCAGAGGTTCGTGAGCCAGCAGATCCACTACACACTACAGGCCCGCGAGGCCGAGTACGAGCTGGTACCGCTCGCCATAGACCAGGAATGCTCCATCCTGGTGTGGAGCCCGCTTGCCGGAGGGCTGCTCTCAGGCAAGTATCGCCGCGACAAGGACGCTGAGGAGGGAAGGCACGTCGAAGGCTGGGACGAGCCGCCCGTGCGCGACAGCGATAAGCTCTACGACACTGTGGACGTGCTGGTGGAGATCGCCGACGGACGCGATGTCTCGGCGGCGCAGGTCGCCCTTGCGTGGCTGCTCGGTCGGCCGGGCGTGGCCTCCATCATAATTGGGGCGCGTACGGACGAACAACTGGAAGATAACCTCCAGGCGGCGGAGTTGAAGCTCTCCGAGGAGGAGCGCGGGCGGTTGGACGAGGTAAGCGCTCCGCCCCTGATCTACCCTCACTGGCACCAGCTAAAGACCGCCTCCGACCGCCTCGGTCCGCCCGAAATGCCGCTCCTCGGAGGGCACCTGGAGGGGTGATCCCGGCTAACCTTTGACCTGGTTGCGCTGGCGACTACCCGTCGGCGCTTAGAATACACTCATGCCGGCCTTGCGCGAACTGGAGAGTTACGGGGAGCCTGGCGCCCTCGTCTACCTGACCGGCTGCGTGGAGTTGATGCGCCTGATGCCCGCAGGGAGCGTTGACGCCGTCTTCGCCGACCCGCCCTACCGGCTCTCGACCGAAGGCGGCGTCACCGTGCAGGGCGGACGGCTGGCGTCAGTGGACAAAGGCCGCTGGGACCGCTCGATGGGTTTCGAGGACGACCATCGCTTCAACCTGGGCTGGCTGCGGGAGGCGCGGCGCGTCCTCAAGCCGGACGGCACCATCTGGGTGACGGGGACGCACCACATAATTTTCAGCATTGGCTTCGCCCTCCAGACGCTAGGCTTTCGGATAGTTAACCAGATCACCTGGGAGAAGCCGGACCCGCCGCCGAACGCCCTGCACACCGCCTTCACACACGCCCACGAGACCCTCATCTGGGCCAGCAAGGGAAAAGGCGCCCGTCACACCTTCAACTACGACCTCATAAACAGCCCTGACCCAGCCTCGCAGGTTTCCTCCGTGTGGCGCATCCACGCCGTACCCAGGCGAGAGAAGCTGCATGGCTACCATCCGACCCAGAAACCCCTGCGCCTCGTGCGCCGGGCTCTGCTCGCCTCCACCCAGGAAGGGGATCTCGTCTTCGATCCGTTCTGCGGCTCGGGAACCACGGCGGTGGCGGCGAAAGAACTGGACCGCTTTTTCGTGGGGGCGGAGTTGGAGCGCGAGTACGCGGAACTGGCCGCGCGCCGCATCCGGGCCGCCGAGCGCGGAGGAGTCCTGCGCGAGATCTCCGAAACGCTCTGGGCTGACTCTTGACGTGCCTGGCCGTCGTTATCGCCGACACCCACGTTCCACGCCGGGCGAAAGGGTTGCCCGAGGCTCTACTGCCGCACTTGAAACGTGCGGGCCTCATCCTCCACGCCGGGGATCTGATGGATATGCGATTGCTGGACGAGCTCGGAGATTACGCCCCGGTACGGGCCGTCCGCGGCAACCTCGACCTGCCTGGTGTAGACCTGCCGGAGACTCTGGAGTTCGAGTTCGGCGGCGTCGCGACAGCCATGATCCATGACTCTGGTCCCAAGCGTGGCCGCCGGAACCGTATGCGCCGTCGCTTTCCGGAGGCTCGCGTCGTCGTCTTCGGGCACTCGCACATCCCCTGGCTCGATGATGAGGATGATCTCATGCTCCTGAACCCTGGAAGCCCGACGGACAAACGGCGCCAGCCAGACTATACCTTAGCGTTGTTGTGGGCGGAGAACGGCGGGATTCAGGCTGAGATAGTGGCGCTATAGCCACATCTATGTTGTAGCATCGAAGGATGCCCAAACGGACCATAAAGCGGCTACTCAGCCCCTTCGAGCAGTTCGTTCACAGCGAGAGCGCCGGTAAGGTGCCCCTGATCTTCGCCTCGATAGTCGCCTTCGCGTTGGCGAACTCGCCGTTGGCTCCCTGGTACTTTGACCTGCGGGAGAAAAAGTTCGGGATCGGCCTGGGCGGCTGAAGCCTGGAGAAGCCGTTGCTCCTGTGGGTCAACGGCGGGTTGATGGCGTTCATCTTCTATCTGGTAGGAATGGAGATCAAACGCGAGGTACTTGTCGACGAGCTCTCCGAGCCCCGCGACGCTCGCCGTGACCGCGGCGCTCGGTGGGATGATAGTACCGGCTTCCATCTACGCGGCGATCAACTGGACCAGCGGGGGGCTCTCGGGTTGGGGTGTGCCGATGGCCACGGACATAGCCTTCGCGCTGGGCACGATGGCGCTGCTCGGCGACCGGGTGCCGCTCGCCCTGAAGGTCTTTCTTACGGCCCTCGCCATCGTGGACGACCTGGGCACGGTCCTGATCATAGCCCTCTTCTATACGAGCGATATCAGCGTTCTCAACCTGCTCGTCTCCGCCGACGTGCTGGCCTTTCTCTAACGGGAGGCTAGGTGGCCGTAACCTGAAGGTGCTGGCGTTCCTCGGGCTGCTGGCCGGCATCGGGTTCACCATGTCCCTTTCCGTTGGCGGCTTGGCCTTCGATAGCGGTGGGATGCTCGCGAGCGCCAAGCTGGGAATACTGTCGACGTCGGTGATCTCCGCCATCGCCGGTCTCGCTTCTTGCGCGGCGTTCCAAGGCTGGTCGTTGCTCAGAACATCCGGGGTAAGACGCCCGGTATAATCCCGCGCATGTCGGACGCGAGAAGACCCGGCGGGTGGACCGCCCTGGAGGCCGTGTTCGGGCCTGAGGGCGAGGCTACACGGCGCATCCGGCTGGCCGTCCTGATGCTCTCTGGCATCATCGTGGTGGGAACCATAGGTTACCTCGCCCTCGGCTGGTCCTTCCTCGACGCGCTTTACATGACCGTGATCACGGTCGGCACCGTCGGCTTCGAGGAGGTCAATGATCTTGACGGGAACGCCGCCGGGCGTTTGTGGACCATCGCCCTTATAATCAGCGGTGTCGCGGTCCTCGGCTACGCCACCACCTCGCTCGTGGCGCTGGCGGTCGAGGGGACGGTGAGAGACTACTTCAGGAGCCGGCGGATGAGGTCCGAGATCTCCAAACTGAGCGGGCACTACGTCCTGTGCGGATACGGCCGGGTCGGGTGTCAGGTGGCGGCAGAGTTCGACCGCGATGACGTGCCGTTCGTCGTCATCGAACAGAACCCCGGTATCGTCGAGGAATGCCTGAACAAAGGGTACCTGGCGGTGTGCGGCACGGCCTCCGACGACACCATGCTGGAGGAGGCGGGCATCTTGCGCGCGAGGGGGCTGGTGGCCTCGGTAGACTCGGACGCGGACAACGTCTTCGTTACCCTCTCGGCCCGCAAGCTCAACCCGGGGCTGCACATCGTCGCCCGCGCCTCCTCCGACGAGTCGGCGGCCAAACTAGAGATGGCGGGCGCCGACCGCACCCTCTCACCCTACGCCGTCGGTGGCCGCAGGCTCGCCGCGCTCGCCACCCAGCCGCTGGTGGTGGATTTCCTCGACGTGGTGACGCGGGGTGAGAAGGGCATCGAGTTCCGCCTGGAGGAGTTCGTCGTCCCCAAGGAGTCGGCCATCGCTGGCCGCACCATCGGGGAACTACGGATCGGCGAGCTGACGGGCGCCAGGGTCCTCGCGTTCCGCACTCACGACGGCAAATTCGACACCACGCCCTCCGCCCGCGACCGACTGCACGCGGGCGATACCCTCATCGTGCTTGGGAGCCGGGGTCAGATCACGCGCCTCGAAAGGCTCATGCAGGGCGGGAAGATCGGGAACGCTTAACCTCGTCGCGAAACACTCGACTCAAGCGAGGTGCGGATGACGATCACGTAGACGGCCACTACCAAGGCGGCCAGACCAAGCGGAACACTGGGCACCATCCCCGCTGTCTTCAGCGGACGCCGAAGCGAAGGCAGAATGCCTCAACTGAGCGGACGCCCGGCTGGACGCTGGAGGCTCCGGGCACGCAGACCACGGATCGCGGCAACGATCGCCACTGCCGTCGAGACGGCCATCACCGTCACGATCACCATCCACGTGCCAGAGGTCGAAGCGGAGGCGATACCCTCGTCTCCGGCAAACAGTGCGGGAGCCTGCGCCCGCAGTGCAAGACCCCATACGACGGCGCCGACCAGCACCACGAGCATCGCCACGGCGGCGACAGCCGACGGATAGATGGCGAACCGGATGGGGAGAGCCGCGATCTCAGAGCGTCTAATGGCTGCCGAAACTGCCCCCACACTCGCAACCGCCGCGAGCACGAACACCACCGCCAGAGATAGAAGAAGCGTCACGTCTGTCGCTTCGCCCGAAGCAAAGCGTTCGAGGGCTGGATCTATGACCCTGACGATCAAGAGGGTGTATCCAACGAAGATGGCCAGGGAGAGCACAGGCAGGCACAGGAGCAGCGGTACGTCCCTGCGCCCTTCGGCGAGGGCACTTCGCGCCGCGGCGAAGGCGATGGGAGCGCCACCGACACAAATTGCAACCATGGCGGCCACAGCCCCGATCACCACCGCATCGAAGGCCCCACCCACGAGCGTGTTCTCCCGCGCCGCCCGAACAAAGTCCCCATACTCGGTCATCTTCTGAAATCCCACGCCGGCCACCACCAGCCCAACCCACGCCCACAACACGGCCAGCACCGAACCCCGCATCCTTTGAACCATGATCCTCCTCTCCGACATAACCTGCGGCCTCAACCAGGCATCCAGAACTCCCAAAGCGACATCCAGGAGATCCCAGACCGATGCCGATCTCTGTTCGAGCATCGCGAGAAACTCCTCCTCGTACCGCACGCGCCACGCGTGCGGGTAGAGCCGAACCAGCCACCGGGCCATTCTACTTCTCACGCGGTGGCCAGCCTCCCGAGACCAGCGCGGGCGAAACCTTCGAGCTCCCTGAGTCGTTTCTCCAGCGCCGATGCGCCCGGGGCCGTGATGCGATATGGTCTGCGCCTCTGCCCGGAAGCAACCAAAGGCTCCACCAATCCCCTCTTCTCCAACCGCGATAGGGCGCCGTACAGGGTGCCAGGCCCGAGCCTGGTCCCGCACGTTCTCTCTATATCCTCCATCATCGCGTACCCGTGCTTCTCACCCTCAGCCAGGCTCACCAGCACGAACAACGCCGGGTCAGAGAACCTGCCCAGCTTCGAAACCCCATCGTCCACCATTATCCCCAACCTTAATTACGTAACGCGTAATAATACGTGCTGCGTAATAGTAGAACTTGGGGAAGTGTATGTCAACGTGTTGGGCGGTGGATGTTGGTCTGGGGTGCCGGATGGCCGTGTTCGGGATGAAATTGCAGCGCCTGGCACTTTTTTCATAAAACATGCGTGACTGGAGGCTGGGAGGGTATATGATCTGGGCAATGGCGCCGCTCGCGGAGGCGTCCATCCTGGAGCCAGCATGAACGAACAGGACAACACCCCTCGACCACAGCCGGAGCTAGGACGAATGCTGCGGCAGGCCCGTCTGAGGCTTGGGATCTCCCTCCATGAGGTGGAGGATGCAACCAAGATCCGGCCTCGATACCTGGCCGACCTGGAGCGCGAGAGCTTCGACGCGCTGCCCGCCGTATACATGCAGGGTTCCCTGAAGACCTACGCCAACTTCCTGGGTCTGGACGGAGAGTACATGGTCAGGGAACTCAAACGCCGGCAGGAAGTCTCCGCCGAAGAATCTACAGTGTCTATCGACGAGCGTTTGCCAAGGGAAGCCAGATGGCGTTTGGCTTTCCCGGGTATTTCAGGAGCCGGAGGCACGGAGCCGCAGGATGGGACATCACCAATGTGGACGGTCAGCCTGCGCTGGTACATGATACCGGTGCTGCTCCTGACGCTGATCCTGGCTGGTACGTTCGTGGTGATAGCGCTGGCCGGAGAGGTAGGCCGCCTCGCCATCTCCCCGGTACGCGAACCCACTCTCTCCCTCCCGCAGGTGTACCAGGTTGCCGAAAGAGAGACCACCTCGCACCCTTCCCGGCGAAGGGAGGGCGGACACGTCAACAAAGAACAGGACAAAAGTCAGGATAGCAAGAGCGCAGAAAGGCCAAAAGCAGCGGAGCCGGCTCGGAAAAATACGGGCGCCGACCGGTCACAGAAGCCTACTGCGGCAGTGCTGGTTAAGGCTTCGTCATCCGCATCCCCGGAGCCAGTCGTGTCCGCAAAGCCTTCTCCGAAACCACGACCCATGCGTGAGCCTGACCCGGACGCTCCGGCGTCCGCCAGATCAAAGCCCACCCCTCAACCTTCCGCGGAACCCGCTGTGGCGCCGACGGGCGGTGGTGGGGGCGAAGGTGCGAATCGCAGCGTCACCACCGGCAGGGGCAGCGAGAAAATTGTGGTGAGGACCGGTAGAGTCAGGGTCTCGATCCCCGATACTCCCTCCGGCATCGGTCCCGCGAAAGGCTGGCGGACGGGCGGCGAGGTTAGTTCCCCGGAGATCCCCCCTCTACCTCCTTCTTCGCCCCGTTCACCCCGTATTCGAGGCCATCAACCAGCGCCTGCCACGACGCCTCGATGATGTTCTCCGAGACACCGACCGCGCCCCACATACGCTTCCCGTCGGAGGAGTCTATGAGGACGCGGGTGGTTGCAGCCGTCGCGCGGTGCTCGTCCAGGATGCGAACTTTGTAGTTGGCGAGGTGTATCTCGTCTACCTCGGGGTAGTGTCTCCCGATGGCCTGCCTGAGGGCGTTGTCCAGCGCGTTCACGGGACCGTTGCCTTCTGCAGTGGAGATCACACGTTCGCCCTTCACGAAGAGCTTGATGGTCGCCTCGACAGTGGTCTCCCTGTCCGCCCGCTTTTCGGAGATGATGCGGAAGCTCTCCAGCTCGAAGAGCGGCCTGTCCTCGCCGGTCGTGCGCCCTATGAGCAGGGCGAAAGAAGCGTCGGCGGCCTCGTAGTGGTAGCCGTCGTGCTCCTTCTGCTTCATGGCCGCGAGTACGGCGTTCACGTCGCCAGCGTCCAGCCCGAGTTCCTCAGCCTTCGCCCTGATGGAGTTCTTCCCGGATAGCTCCCCGACCGGCATGCGCCGCGCGTTGCCGACGGCCTCGGGGGCGACGTGCTCGTAGGTCCGGGTGTCTTTGGAGATGCCGTCAACGTGCAGACCGCCCTTGTGGGAGAAGGCGCTCTGCCCGACGTACGGCCTGTGGCCGTCGGGCGTCAGGTTCATCAACTCCGCGACGTAGTTGGAAGTTTCCGTTAGCCGCGTCAGGGCCTCATCCTCGACCACCTTAAGGCCCATCTTGAGTTGCAGGTTGGCGATGGTGGTTACGAGGTCGCAATTCCCGCATCGTTCGCCGACGCCGTTGATGGTGCCCTGCACGTGCGTCGCCCCGGCCTCCACCGCAGCCAGCGCATTCGCCACGCCACAACCAGCATCGTTGTGGGTGTGGATGCCGATCTCCGCGTTCGGGAAGTCCGAGAACTCCCTGACGGTACGGCCCACGATGGCCTTCAGCTCCGTCGGGAGCGTGCCGCCGTTGGTGTCGCACATCACGAGCGTCGTCGCCCCGGCCTCGGCCGCCGCCCGTATCACGGCGAGCGCGTGTTCCGGATCGTCCTTGAAGCCGTCGAAGTAGTGCTCGGCATCGAAGATGACCTCTTTGCCCGCGTTTGCCAGGTACGCCACCGTGTCCCTGATGGACTCAAGGTTCTCCTCCGGCGTGGTGCGTAGCACCTTCTCCACGTGCAGCCGCCAGCTCTTGGCCACGATGCAGGCCACGGGCGCGGAGAGTGACGGGAGGAGCGTCACGGCCGGGTCATCCTCGGCCCTGACGTTAGGGCGGCGGGCGCGGGTGAAGGCGACGATCTTTGCCCGATGTAGCCTTGTGGCGTCGAAGCCCTCGAAGAATTCGAGATCCTTAGGGTTGGAGGCCGGAAACCCCGCCTCTATGTAATGGATGCCGAGGACGTCCAGCTCGCGGGCTATGCGGGCCTTGTCCTCGGCGGTCAGGCTTACGCCCTCGCGCTGGGTTCCGTCACGTAGCGTTGTGTCGAACAGCTTCATGCTCATATCACACCTTCTCCCGCCGCGACCCAGCGGGTGACGGCCTCTGTCACTTCTTCCGTTGTCTTGTCGCCGCCCAGATCCGGGGTCAGGTAATGCGCTTCGAGGGCAGTTGAGACGCCGCGTTCGATGCCAGCGGCCACATCTGGGCGGCCTAAAGAATGCCGGAACATAGCCGCTGCCGAGAGAATCGTCGCGTAGGGGTTAGCCTTGCCCTGCCCGGCGATGTCGGGTGCCGATCCGTGAACGGGCTCGAAGATGCCTGGCTTCCCCGGTTCACCGAGGGAGGCGCTGGACAGCATCCCCATCGAGCCGGGGAGCATGGCCGCCTCGTCGGAGAGTATGTCGCCGAAGAGGTTCTCGGTGACGATCACGTCGAAGCGTTTCGGGTTCTGGACGAGCATCATGGCGGCGGCGTCTACCAGGACGTGATCCAGGGCCACGTTCGGATAATCACCCGCCACGTCCGTCACCACGCTCCGCCACAGCCGGCTCGTCGCCATTACGTTCGCCTTGTCCACGGAAGTAACCCGTCCGTGACGTCCTTCGGCCGCCTCGAAGGCCACCCGCGTCACCCGCTCAACCTCTTCGCGGGTGTACACGGAGAGGTCGCTTGCCCGCTCCTCGCCCTCTTCTTTGTCGCCGAAGTACGCGCCACCGGTTAGCTCCCGCACGATCAGGATGTCCACGCCCTCCACGATCTCCTTCTTCAACGGCGAGGCCGAAAGTAGCGCCGGAACTGCCGCGACGGGCCGCAGGTTGGCGAACAGGCCGAGGTACTTCCTGAGTTTGAGCAGCCCGGCCTCCGGGCGTTTCGGTCCCCCGTCGAAGTCCGGGTGGCCGACGGCCCCGAGCAGGATGGCGTCAGACGACGCGGCGGCCTGTAGTGTCTCCTCGGAGACGGGTTCGCCTTCTTCGCGGATGGCGGTGCCCCCGATCTTTCGTTCCTGGTAGCGAACCTCCACCCCGAAGTGGTCCGCCGACGCGTCGACGACGGACCTTGCGGCCCCGATCACCTCCGGCCCGATACCGTCTCCGGGTAGCAGCAATACATCGAACGAATCTCTCATGTCTGTCCTCCCTGCAACTCCGTACGTCCTTCGAGCCAACTCCGACTATCGGGCCCAAGGGCGTCGGCAAGCAACTGCTCCGCCCGTGCTTCGCCTACGATCTCCGTCTGGTTCCATAGCGCGTGGACGAGCCTCCCGGGAAAGTCTTCACCAAATTCCTCCAGCGCCGCCGAACCGAGCCCGAGCAGCGCGTTCTGAAACGCCATCTGCTGCTTCGCGTCCGCCGGTCCCCCGAAATCCCTTATGGTGAGATCAGAAGGTGTCGCTACCGCTTCGAGATGCTGCGAGAGTACTCCATTGCGCCGGGCAACCGCCGCCGCAAGGGCCTGGGGCACGAACTCCCGCATCCAAACCGGGGTGCGGGGAACGGGCCTCTGGAGTAGAAAGGCGTGTGCCAGCTCGTGCCACACCACGAGCGGCCATGTCGCCAGCGTGCGGGGCTCGAATACTTCAGACAGGGTCCCCGGCATCACCAGAGTCGGTGGATCTATGGATTGGGTGAGGTAAGGCAGGCCGGACGGATAGGGTCGCTGTCCCTCGCGTGGCGCATCTACCCAGTCTTCATCGGCCACGAGCAGGGCCGAGAGATCCGGCGTCCCGGTATCCAGTATCTCCGAGAGTGTACCGGTGCCCTCGTCGAGCAGGCCCCGCGTCTCCCCAGCCCGGTCCTCCATCCCCATCGGATGGAAGACGGGTACGGCGCCCTCCAGGCGCTCGTAGCCGGGGAGGGGTGCAGACCTGCGTATCCACCGCTCTGCTACGGCGCTACCGAGGCTTCCCACGGGGCTTTCACCCGGCCCGACGAGTAGACGTTCGCCGCCCGCACGTAGGCGCGGGCCGCCGCCTCGACCACGTCCTGAGACAGACCCCGCCCGCCGTACTCGTTGCCCTCGAACTCCACCGTGACACGCACCTCGCCGAGGGCGTCCTTGCCGCCGGTAACGGCGTCTATGCGGAAGTCTGTCAGACGGCCTTTGATGTTGGTCGCCGCGTCTATCGCGCGGAACACAGCGTCCACCGGGCCCTCGCCCTCGGCCTCCGCCTCGAACGTGCCGTGCTCGGCGTGCGAGATCGTTACTGCCGCCCGGCTCTGCCGGCCCGTCGCCGCAACCACCCGGAACGAATCCAGCACGAACTTGCCCTCGAAGGAACCAACCTCGTCGGCGGCGATAGCTTCGAGGTCTGCGGCGGTCACGGTCTTCTTGTGGTCAGCCACCTCCTTGAACCGCACGAACGCCCGCTTGAGCACGTCGCCCTCCAGCGTGTAGCCGAGCTCTTCCAGGGCCTCCTTGAGGGCGTGGCGGCCCGAGTGCTTGCCGAGGAAGATGTTGGTGCCTTCCAGGCCGATGTCTTCTTTGGTCATGATCTCGAACGTGCGCCGGTCCTTGAGGACGCCGTCCTGGTGAATGCCAGACTCGTGCAGGAAGGCGTTGCGGCCCACGACGGCCTTGTTCGGCGGCACCTCGTAGCCGGTGATGTTGGAGATCATGCGCGAGGTGTTCGCGAGTTGCCGGGTCTCCACCCCGACCTCCGCGCCGTAGAAATCCTTGCGGGTCGCAAGCGCCATCACGACCTCCTCCAGCGAGGCGTTGCCGGCCCGCTCCCCGATGCCGTTCACGGCTACTTCGACCTGCCCGGCCCCGATCTCGACGCCCGCGAGCGAGTTTGCCACGGCCATCCCCAGGTCGTCGTGGCAGTGGACCGAGAGTACGCGCTCGCCTAGAGCGGGGACCCGCTCCTGCAACTCCTTGAGAAACGCGGTGAACTCCACCGGCGTCGTATAGCCTACGGTGTCCGCGATGTTCACCACGTCAGCTCCGGCCTCCACGGCGGCGGCCACGATCTCCGCCAGGTATCCGATGTCCGTGCGGGTCGCGTCCATCGGCGAGAACTCCACGTTGTCGCAAAGGCTCTTGGCGAACCGGACGGCCTCTCCGGCGCGCCTCAGGATGTCCTCGCGGTTGGAGCGCATCTGGTGCTCGATGTGCAAATCCGAGGTGCCGACGAAGGTGTGGATGCGTGGTCTCTCCGACCATTGCACCGCCTCCCACGCACGCTCGATGTCCTGCTCGTGGATGCGGGCGAGGCCGGCGATACGGGGGCCCTTCACCTCGGCGGCGATGCGGGAGACGGACTCGAAGTCCCCCTCGCTCGTAATCGGAAATCCCGCTTCGATCACATCAACCTTCAGCCGCCCGAGCTGGTGGGCGATCTCCACCTTCTCCTCGACCGAAAGGGAGATGCCGGGCGACTGCTCGCCATCGCGCAAGGTGGTGTCGAAGATCTCTACTCGACGCATGTGTCTCATCCTCCTACGTTTGAAACTAGTTCAGAATTGCGGTGCTGGTGTCTGGTGACCGCGGACAGCCGGCTAGATACCGGGGCTGATAATTCGCCCGGCGGTCACCCTGGGTAGTCGTAGGATGTGGCGAGAAACACGCAAGATGTCTAGTAATTCTTCCTCATGAGGGGCGCAAGTATCTCATCGAACCGCCTGTTTCGCAACCTCGACAGGGACCGTCCAGTCCTGGTACTTGGCCCATTCACCGCGCGCAGCCTGGAAGTACATCCGCTGCAGGGTGGCCGCTGACTCGCCTATCGTGCCATTCCCGACGGGACGGTCGTCTATTTCGACGACGGGCGCTATCTGGAAGCCCGTCCCCGTCAGGAAGACTTCATCTGCAGCGTACAGTTCGGTGCGCCCGACCTGGCGCTGCTCGGTTTCGAGGCCGAGTTCTTCGTGGGCCAGCTCCATCACGGCGTCGCGGGTGATACCTTCCAGGATGTCCGCCGTCGGGGGCGGGGTGATCAGCTGCCCCTTGCGCAGCAGGAACAGGTTGGCCGCGCTCGCCTCGGAGACGTAGCCGTCGTGGGTCAGGAAGATGGCGTCGTCGTATCCAGCCCGGTGCGCCGCGTCTACGGCGAGAGCTGTGTTCGCGTAAGAAGCGGTGATCTTGGCACGCGTCGGGATGGCGTTGTCCGCGACCCTGCGCCACGACGAGACGCAACACCTGAGGCCGGTGAGCGAGACGTAGTCACCCATCGGGGCCGTGAAGATCGAGAGCGAAGGCGTCATGTCCAGCTTCACGCCGATGGATGTGGCACTCTTGTATGCGAGGGGCCTGATATATGTGTCCTCGCGCGGGGCGTTGCGGCGCAGGATCTCAAGCGTTATGTCACATAGCTCCTCGACGGAAGCCCCGAGATCTATGTGAAGCATGCTGGCCGACGTCTGGAACCGCTCGTAATGCTCGCGCATCTTGAGCACCTGAAGAGTTCCCTTGCTCTCGTTCCAGTAAGCCCGGATACCTTCGAAGACCCCGGTCCCATAGTTGAGTGCGTGTGTCGCAGGGGATAGTCGTATGTCCCCGACCTTCATTAGCTCGCCGTCGTGATAGCACCACTCCGCGTCGGAGACACTGAATGCTGTTCGGCTCATCTTTCACCTCCGCTCGGGGCTTCGACGCCTTCGGCGGCTAGCGCCCGCAGATCCTGCCCGACCTTCTCCACCTGCGACTCGGCACCCCGGCGGCGCATCGCTAGGAAGCTCGCGGCCCCGGCCTGGTTCTCAAGCACCCACTCCTTGGCGAACTTGCCACTCTGGATGTCCGAGAGGATGCCGCGCATGCGCTCCCGCACGGCATCGTCCACGATCTTCGGCCCGGCGGTGTAGTCGCCGTACTCGGCGGTGTTGGAGATCGAGTATCGCATCTCCGCGAGGCCGCCCTCGTAGATGAGGTCAACGATCAGCTTGAGTTCGTTCACGCACTCGTAGTACGCGAGCTCCGGCTGGTATCCGGCCTCTACCAGAGTCTCGAAACCGGCTGTGAGGAGTGCCGAGAGCCCGCCGCACAGCACGGCCTGCTCCCCGAAGAGGTCCGTCTCGGTCTCCTCAGCGAACGTGGTTTCGAGGACGCCAGCGCGGGCGCAGCCTATACCTTTGGCGTAGGAGAGGATCACATCCCGCGCCTGCCCGGATGCGTCGTTCTGCACGGCGAAGAGCGCCGGGAGCCCGTTGCCTTCCACGTATACGCGCCGCAACACGTGACCCGGCCCTTTAGGGGCGACGAGCCCGAGGTCCACGTCCGGGGAAACATCAACCTGGTTGAAGTGGACATTGAAGCCGTGGGCGAAGAGCATCAGGTCGCCTTCGGTCAGGTTCGGCGCGACTTCGTTGTTGAACACGGGTGGCTGCCGCTCGTCGGGAATGGTCATCATCACCACGTCGCCCCATTCGGCGGCCTCGGCGACGCTTGCCACCCGTAGCCCGGCGTCCTCGGCCTTCTGCCAGCTACTCGATCCCTCGTATAGTCCGACGGTCACGTCGCAGCCTGACTCCTTCAGGTTCAACGCGTGGGCGTGGCCCTGGCTGCCGAAGCCCAGGATCGCGACTTTCTTGCGTGTGATCTCATCGCCGATGTCTCCCTCACGGTATACCCGCGCCATACTATTCTCCTATCTGTTCGATGATGAACCCGCCGGATCCCCGGTCTCCGGCCCATCTTCGACCGGTGGCCCGACTTCTTCCACGTCCTCCATCGAGGAGAAGAGCGCCGTGTAGCGGCGCGCCGTTTCCTCCGGGCAGTCGAGCTTCAGGGTGATGCGCGACGCCTCGTTGTCCCCGTCCACCTGTATGCCGGATGCGGGGACGCGCTTGTTCTGCAGGGTCATCAGGAAGCGGTTGAGCGGGTAGATGCCCCCGGCAAGGCGTATATATAGCTTCGATGTGGCCGTAGATCCGGCGGGACTATGCGCCATCGTCTTCGATCATCTCGTGCACGCTCATGCCCGAGGGGATCATGGGGTACACGTTGGCCTCCGGGTCTATGTGGAAGTCCAGGATAGTGCATCCCTCCTGGTTCTGCGCCCACTTGATCGCATCCTCGATGTCGCCGCCCGGCTCGATGGTGCGCCCGGCGAGCCCGTACGCGGCCGCCATTTCTTCGTAACGCGGCCCGGATATGGGCGTCTCGGAGTAACGGCGGTTGTGGAAGAACTGCTGCCACTGGCGGACCATTCCGAGGTAGCCGTTGTTCATGATGGCGATCTTGATGTTCAAACCGAAGTCCCGGATGGTCGCGAGCTCCTGCAGGTTCATCTGGAAGCCACCGTCCCCGGCCACGACCCATACGGCCTCGTCCGGGTAGGCAAACGCGACGCCCATCGCGGCCGGGAGGGCGAAGCCCATCGTGCCGAGCCCGCCGCTGGTGATGTGGCTATTCTTCTTGGTGAACTCGAAGAACTGCGCGGCCCACATCTGGTGCTGGCCCACGTCCGTGACGAGCCGTACGTCGCCATCGGTTGCCTTCTTTATGGCGTCCATGATGCGGATCGGGCCGTACTCATCGCGGGCGTCATCGCGCCGCTTCTTCTCTGGCTCCTGGCTACGAGCAAGCTCCTCCCGCCAGCCCTCGCATCCGGACTCAGCCGGGGTCTCTTCGAGGTGGCCGAGGATGGCGCGCATCGCCATCTTGGCGTCGGCGGCGATGCCGACGGTTGGCTCGACGATCTTGCCGAGCTCGGAGGCGTCCACGTCTATGTGCACGATCTTGGCGTTCGGGGCGAAGCGGTCTACGGCGCCCGTGATCCGGTCGTCGAAGCGCATCCCGACCGCGAAGAGCAGGTCGGAGCGGTCTATAGCCCGGTTGACGCTCGCCATGCCGTGCATCCCCGGCCACCCCAGGTACAGCGGGTGGTCGTCGGGGAAAGCGCTGATCCCGAGCAGCGTCGTCACCACAGGGATGCCCGAGCGCTCCGCCAGCAGCCTCAACTCCATCTCCGCCCCCGAGAGCGTGACGCCGTGCCCGGCCAGGATCAGGGGACGCTTCGCGCTCCTGAGCAGCATGGCCGCGCGCTCCAGCGCGGGAGAGGCGAGCGGCACGTCGGCCTCCCGCAAACGACGGTAGCCGTTGTCATTGCAGGCGGCGAACTGCACGTCTTTCGGCACGTCGACGAGCACGGGCCCCGGCCTGCCGGAGCGTGCGATCTCGAACGCCCGCCGCATCGTGGGGTACAGCTCGTCAGGGTCCTCGACGAGGAACGAGTGCTTGGTGAAAGGCAGCGTCATGCCCATCACGTTGGTCTCCTGGAACGAGTCTTTGCCGAGTGCCGGACGGCCGACCTGCCCGGTTATGGCGACCAGCGGCACGGAGTCCATCTGCGCGGTAGCGAGGCCAGTGACCAAGTTCGTGGCGCCGGGCCCGCTCGTTGCCACGCACACCCCGACTTTTCCGGTCGCCCTCGCGTAGCCGTCGGCAGCGTGGGCGGCGGCCTGTTCGTGGCGGACGAGGACGTGCTTTAGAGGGTAGTCAGGGAGGGCGTCGTAGAAAGGCATGATCGCACCTCCCGGATACCCGAAAAGGTACTCGACGCCCTCATCGAGCAGCGCCTCACACATGGCTTCGCTGCCCGTTCGCGGTTTGTATTCGATGTTAAGTGCGGTGTTCTCCACGGTTCTCCCATCCATGTGCAGGTCGAAGCAAAATAGAAACCCTCGGCCGGCGACGGGAGTTCTTGTGTCCCGCCTGCGGCTCTAGGCGGACCGGAGTACGTCGCCCCGGCCCGCCCCGGTAATTAGTCGTGGGGAGGGTAGGACGACGAGCGTGGATACTCGCGGGTGGATGGGCGGGGTGAGCAGGCGCGAGATCTTGAGCATCAAGCCCGAGATCTTCTTTCGCCGCGCCGTTTCCGAAACTTCGCTCAACGTTCCTCGCTCAGTCGCTCGCAAGTGCCGTGAAGGGTTACATACCGGTACAGGGTTGTCAACCCTTTGTATCTATATGGATTATGCCCACAATGCCGCCGGGCTAGACCCAACGGTTTGTGATCCTGCTTCGGCCCACCGGAAGAGGGATTGCAAGAGATCTATCGGAGAACAGGTTCCAGGCCCGGAGCGGGGATTTCTTCTGGCGGCTCTACCCGCGCCCCTGCGAGATCCACGTCCAGCGACCACGCTTTCGCTTCCACGTCCCGCCACTCGAAGGCAGCCCGCATGGCGGAGGCTATCTTCCTGGCTTTCGCTTCCGGCGCGAAGGCCAGCACCGTCGGTCCCGAGCCGGAGAGGCACGCGCCGTGGGCGCCGCCTGCTAGGGCGGCTTCGATCACCTCATCGAGGCCGGGGACGAGGTGCGAGCGGTACGGCTGGTGCAGACGGTCCTGCATGGCCACGCGCAGCAGGTGATACTCGCCGGTCGCCAGGGCGCCGAGGAGGAGCCCGGACCGGCCGACGTTGAAGGCGGCGTCGCGGTGCGGGATCTTCTCCGGCAGGGCCCGCCGCGCTGCCGTGGTGGAGACCTCGAAATCCGGGACGGCGACGACGGCCTTCAGGTCCTTCGGCTCCAGGCGCACGGCGCTCACGCCTTCGGGGGTGAGGGTGCCGATAACGAGGCCGCCGAGGAGGGCGGGAGCGGCATTATCCGGGTGGCCGTCCAGTTCACAGACGATGTTCAGGAGGTCGGGGGCCGCGATCTGGCCCCCGAACATCTCGTTGGCCGCGACAGCCCCGCCCACCAGGGCCGCCGCGCTTCCCCCGAGCCCGCGGGTCGGTGGGATGTCGTTGTCCTGAACGAGCCGGAAGTGGGCGTCCGACTCGCCCACTATCTCAGCGACGAAACGAGCGGCCCGGTACGCCGGATGCTCGGGTCCCCGCGGGATGAGGTCAGCCCCCGTACCGCGTACCTCGACAGAGGGGGCGGGCGCGCGGTCCAGGCTTATCCGCGCCGAGAGGGACAACGCCAGCCCAACCGCGTCATAGCCCGGTCCCAGGTTTGCCGAGGTGGCCGGGACGCGGACGGAGATCATGGGCGCCGGAAACGCCCGGAGGAGGACGAATCTTCGTCTTCGATTCGCGGCTCACGCTCAAGCCGGAGGTTCACGACAGATCGTCCATGTACCGCGCCACGGCCTCGAAGGTCGCCCCGACGGGCTCGGGGAGCTTCGCATTCTCGAGGATAACGTCCGGGTCCTTGAGCCCGTGGCCTGTGAGCACGCTGACGATGTTGCCTTCCGGGGCGCGGCCTTCGCCCGCCAGCTTGAACAGGCCGGCTATCCCGGCGGCTGAGGCCGGTTCGCAGAAGACGCCTTCCTCGCGGGCGAGGAACGACTGGGCCGCGAGGATCTCCTCGTCCGTCACGCTCTCGATGAGGCCGCCCGATTCGGCCACGGCGTTCATGGCGCCGTCTTTGCTCGCCGGGGAGCCGATGCGGATGGCGCTCGCCACCGTCTCGGGGGCTTCGATGTCGTGGCCTGCAACGAGAGGGGCTGAACCCTCCGCCTGGAAGCCGAGCATCTTGGGAACGCTATCCGCGCGCCCGGCGTCGCGCCACTCCGTGAAGCCCTTCCAGTAGGCCGTGATGTTGCCTGCGTTGCCAACGGGGATGGCGAGGGCGTCAGGTGGACTTCCGAGCACCTCGCATACTTCGAAGGCCGCCGTCTTCTGGCCTTCGATGCGGTCGGGGTTCACGGAGTTTACGAGGGCCACGTCGTCCCGGTCCTCGTCCAGGCGGCGCGAGATCTTCAGCGCCTGGTCGAAGTTGCCGTCTATCTGGACGATCCTGGCACCGTGCGCCAGAATCTGGACTGCTTTGCCCATCGCGATCTTGCCCGCAGGAACTACTACGAGGCATTCGAGCCCGGCCCGCGCGGCGTAGGCTGCGGCCGACGCGGCGGTGTTGCCGGTGGAGGCGCAGACGCAGAGGCGGTTCCCATCCGCCTTCGCCCGGCTGAGGGCGACGGTCATGCCGCGGTCCTTGAACGAGCCTGTGGGGTTCATCCCCTCGAACTTCAGGTGGACCCGCGCGCCGAAGCGCTCCGAGAGGCGGGGGGCTTCGATTAGGGGTGTGTCGCCTTCGCCGATGGTGGCGATGGCGTGGTCCGGGATCTCTGGAAGCCAGTCACGGTAACCCTGGATCACACCCCGCCTGAATGCCTGCACCCGAACGTCCAAAATAGTCAGCCTTTCGAGATCGGCCCCCGAAGGAACCAGGGATCATGCCGCCGGAAACGCTATCATGCCCGCGCCGGGCGTTTCAAGGAGGCGCTGGTGCGTCGCCCGGGTAGAACTCGCGCAGGAGCGGGGCCGTGACCTCCTCCACGATCCTGATCTGCTTCGGCGTGAGGTCCTCGTGCCAGCCTCCGGGTGTGCCCTTGCGGTAGAACCGGCCGGCGCCCTTCTCGCTCTCGGGCAGCCGCTCCCAGGAGTACCGCTCCACCACGCGGGTGAGGAACCCGTCATCCACCAGCATCTCCAGCTCGCGGCAGACGCGCCGCATGGTTACGATGGGATTAGACTGGAGGTCCTCGTAACGGACGAGGGTCTTGCGCCCCCTGTGGGCCTGGTACGCCTCCAGGGCCCTGGTCATGTGCCTCAGGTAGTTGTCCGCCCGCTTCTTGACGAAGACGTTGGGACGTTTGGCGGAGATGTTCTTTCCCAGCCGGGCCTCGCCGTGGGCGGTGCGCATCCAGTTGCCCTCTTTGTGGGCATCCAGGGCGGAAGCGGCGATGTCCCGTGGATCGCGGACCAGCAATACCATCCGGCTCTCCGGCAGGGCTTGCATGAGCAGCGGGGCGCCTATGGCGCCGTCCGGTTCCTTTACCAGCAGGTACTGGTGCGGGGCGAGGTTGGGGTGGGCGGCCCCGGCGGTGTCCAAGACGAAGTTCCGTAGGGCGCGTGTCCAGATTCTTTTGGTGGGATCTCCCATCACGAAGTTGGTGGAGCCAAGCTGGCCCTCCAGCGCCCTGTCGTAGAACCCGCCGAAGAGCTGGCCCACCTTCGGCTCTTCCCAAACCTCGCAATCTGTAAGGTCCCGCACCATGTTTCTGAGCCATGTGCTTCCGCTACGGCTGGTACAGAAGATCCAGACTACGTTCTCCGGGTTGGGGCCCGCACGCATCTCGTCTCCCTGCGCCCTTCGGATCTCGCCGATTCCGACCCGCGCCGCGTGGAGGATTCCCCGCAGGCGGTAGAAGACCGCCCTCGACCTGGGGCTGCTTTTGACGACGCGCTCAAGCGAGCGCCTGGTGTTGTTTACGAGGTCTCTCATTGCGTCCGTTGGGAGTCTAGCAGAGGAGGTTTGCTGGCTTTCCAGCGGTGGCCCGCCGGCAGGTAGTGTGGTTGACTGGAAAGATGATGACGGGAGCGAACAGGAAAGGCATCGTGCTGGCCGGGGGGTCGGGAACGCGGCTGTACCCGCTGACGCACGTGGTCAGCAAGCAACTCCTGCCCGTCTACGACAAGCCCCTGATCTACTATCCCCTCAGCACCCTGATGCTCGCTGGTATCAGGGAGATACTGGTGATCTCCACCCCAGAAGACCTTCCGCGCTTTCGGCAGCTACTTGGCGACGGCTCCCACTGGGGTATCTCGCTGGAGTACACCGTCCAGCCGGAGCCGCTCGGCATCGCCCACGCGTTCGTGATAGGGCGGGAGTTCATCGGCGATAGTGCGGTAGCGCTGGTGCTCGGGGACAACATCTTCTACGGCCAGGGGTTCGGACAGACGCTGCGAAACGTATCCGCGCAGACAGACGGGGCGACGGTCTTCGGGTATTACGTGAGGGATCCGGAACGATACGGCGTGGTCGAGTTCGATGAAGACGGTACGGCGGTCTCCATCGAGGAGAAACCTGAGAGGCCGCGTTCGCACTTCGCGGTCACGGGGCTGTATTTCTACGACAACGAAGTGGTGGACATAGCGGCCGGGCTGGAGCCATCGGCGCGGGGCGAGCTGGAGATCACCGACGTGAACCTGGAGTACCTGCGGCGCGGCGAACTCTCGGTGGAGGTGATGGGGCGCGGGATGGCGTGGCTGGATTCAGGGACCCACGAGGCGCTGCTGGAGGCGAGCACCTTCATCGAGACCATCGAGAAGCGGCAAGGTTTGAAAGTTTCTTGTCCTGAGGAGATCTCGTACCGCATGGGCTACATCGACGCCGGGCAGGTGGCGCGCCTCGCCAAGCCCCTGGCGAAGAACAACTACGGCCGGTATCTCCTGGATCTCATCTCCGAGGAAGGCCGCCCGTGAAGGTGATCGAGGCTTCCCTCCCCGGCGTCCTCATCGTCGAGCCCGACGTGTTCGGGGACTCGCGGGGTTTCTTTATGGAGACGTACAACGAGGCCCGCTACAGGGAGGCCGGGCTCCCTACCCGCTTCGTCCAAGACAACCTCTCGTTCTCCACGAGGGGCGTGCTGCGCGGTCTCCACTTCCAGAACCCCAACGCGCAGGGCAAGCTGTTGCACGTCCCGCGCGGCGAGGTCTTCGACGTAGCCGTGGACATCCGCGAGGGCTCCCCGACCTTCGGCCAGTGGGTCGGCGTCAAACTCTCGGGGGAGAACCATCGGCAGTTCTGGGTTCCAGAAGGCTTCGCCCACGGCTTCCAGGTTACGGACGAGAGCGCGCTACTCGCCTACAAGTGCACCGCCCCATACAATCGCGAGGCCGAAGGCGCCATCCTATGGAACGACCCGGACATAGGGATAGAGTGGCCCTTAGAAGGACCGAGCCTTTCGGAGAGAGACACGAACGCCCCGCATCTGGCGAACCTGCCCGCCGGGAGGTTGCCGCGGTACGCCTCCGGAGCCGTTCGGTGATCGGGAGACACGGGGTTCTCCCGCTCCATCGGGACGAGACCTGCGTGCAAACGGATCAGGCGAAAGGACGGCGAGGATGAAGTCCATCATTAGGCGGCTTCGCGCGGGCAGACGGTCCGCCATACTCTCCGACCTCAAGGCGTTGCTGGAGATTCACGCTGGCAAATGGCCCGCCTTATACTTCGGGCTCTACCGGCTGGTGCGCAAGAACTGGACGCACGCCGTAAGCCCGACGACGCAGCTGGTCATAGAGGGCTTCCCCAGGTCGGCCAATACGTTCGCCGTCGTGGCCTTCAGGAAGGCGCAGAAGCAGGAGGTGCGCATCGCCCACCACTTCCACGTTCCGGCGCAGGTGATCCGGGCCGTCCGCTGGCGGATACCCACCCTCGTGCTGATAAGGGAGCCCAGGGACGCCGTGCTCTCCCTGACCATACGCGAACCGGTATCGGTAGACCTTGCCCTCATGCGCTACATCTCGTTCTACGGAACCATCGCCAGGTACCGCGACGCGTACGTCCTGGGGCGCTTCGAGGAGGTGACCAGCGACTACGGGAAGATCATCGAGCGCGTAAACGCCAAGTTCGGGACCAGCTTCTCTCTGTTTCGCCACAACAAGAAAAATGTAAGCAGGGTGCTCGCCCGCATAGACAGAACCTACGAGAGAAGGCGCGGTACGACGTCGCGGGAGACCGAGATCTCACGTCCCTCCGACATCAGAGAGCAGATGAAGCGCGAGTTGGAGCACGAACTCGAAGACCCGAAACGGAAGCGTCTGATCGCCGAGGCCGAAGCCATATACGTTCGCCTGACCGCTCCCACGCGCGGGTTCGTAGAAGGGAAGTGACCGGAATAGACTAACGTTGCAGCCTGTCGGGAGATCGTCAGAGGTCTTGCGTTTTCGCACGATCGGTCCCTTCTGTTGGGGTGAGGACCAATCGGCCGGATAGAGGAGATCACTTTCTCCACACCGGGGAGCCCGCGGCGAACGAGACGGCCAGCCGCACCAGCGCCCGCGCGGTAAGCCCGACCAGGACGACGAGGCTGTAGAGACCGAGTGGTCCGTGTGGACCGTGCTTGCGGTGGTAGAGGAAGGCGCTCTTGTGCAGCCGCCAGGTGGCGAGGGGCTTGCTGCGGCTGCTCTTGCCGGTGTGGTGGAGAACTTCGACGCCAGGAAGGTAGTAGACGAGCCTTCCGGCCTCGCGGGCGCGGCGGCAAAGGTCCGCGTCCTCGAAGTACATGAAGAACTGCTCGTCGAAACCCCCGAGTTCTTCTAGGAGATCCCGCCTCACGGCCATGCAGGCACCGGAGACCCAGTCAACGACCGCCGGGCCATCGTGCCGCTCCGATGCCGGGAACAGGCGCCGCACCGCCGCGCTACCGGGGAAGAGGCGCGTCAGGAGCGAGGTCCGGCCCAGGAGACCTGAGATGAAGCCGATCTCCTTCCGGGCCGAGAGCTGCACTGCTCCGGAGTCGTCCATGATGCGCGGCCCAGCGATACCGGCCTCGGAATGTTCCCCGAAGAAGCCCGCCAGGTTCTCAAAGAAGTCCCGCCCCACCAGCGTGTCCGGGTTGGCGAAGACCACGCAGTCACCGCCCGAAGCCCGGACGCCACGGTTGTGTGCCCGCGCGAAGCCCACGTTCTCGCCGTTCTCTATGAGCCTTACGCCGGGCGGTAGGTTAGGGACCGGCCCGTCGTCGTTGTCTACGACCGTGATCTCCAGTTCTCTGTAGCCCGTTGCCAGCAGCGACTCGACACATCGCAGCGTGTACGGCCACGAGGCGTAGTTGACGATGATCGCCGAGAACCTCATCGGCGCCGCTTCCCAAAAAGGGTGTGGCGTATCCTCCGCCGGATGCTCGCCTGCGCCCCCCTGGAAGAGTGGTCGAGGAGCTCCCCGATGCGTGAAACCGGGATGCGTCTCCGGCGCTGAATGAGCCGTCTCTTGCGGAGCATTAGCGGCAGCAGGCGCAGCGCCTGCGCCAGGCCCTTCAGGTGGGCCGGCAGCACGCCCGTGAGCGTCGTTACGGCGAGGCGCGAGAGCTGGCCCGCCACGAAGGCGGGCAGGATGCCCGGCACGAGCGCGGATGGGAGGTTCTTGACCAGCAGGCACAAGCTGTTGCGGGTCCCAAGCCGCGTCGCGGTCGGGCTGCGCTTGCCGCCGGTGGAGGCGCTCCCCACGTGGTATACGACGGCGCCAGGGACGTAGAGGCAGGAATATCCGGCTAGTTGGGCCCGGAAAGAAAGGTCTCCATCCTCGCAGTAGGCGAAGAAGTCTTCATCGAAGGTCCCGATGTCGTCGAACATCTCGCGCCGGTACATGGCCGCCGCCGCGCACGCCCCGAACACGGGGGTGGGCTTGTCGAATTGCCCGAGGTCGCGCTCTCCATGGCCCAGCCTGTATGGCAGCCCGCTCTTGCGCAGCGCGTCTCCCGCGCCGTCAAGGACCTGGCGGTTGCGAAAGTCGAGCAGCTTGCTCGCGAAGGAGCCGGCCTTCGGATGCCCCTCCGCCGCCCGCACCAGCGTTGCGAGCCAGGCTGGGTCCTGTTCCGTGTCGTTGTTCAGGAGGACCACGAGTTCCGAATCCGAAGCCCCTATCCCCGCGTTCACCGCGCCGGAGAAGCCCCGGTTCTCGCCCAGGGCGATCAGGTGGACCTCAGGGAAGTTCTCGGCCACGAAGGAGAGCGAGTCGTCCTCCGAGCCGCTATCCACCAGGATGACCTCGAAGTCTCGGAAGGTTTGCTCCCGCAGTGAGCGCAGGCAGGGACCCAGGTACCTCCGGGTGTTCCAGTTGGGGATGATAACGCTTACGCGGGCGGGCACGTCGGGCGGGGCATCAGGCGTCTCGATATGTGGAATCCGGATCGTGGACCGCGGCCGTAGCAGGCAGGCGGACCAGGCCGGGGATGGCGGCCTGGCCCCTGGCGCGTTCTATCTTGAAGACCGCCGCCACGTCCACCCAATCCAGGTACATGTTCTTGCTCTTCGGTACGTAGGCGGCCGCGGTCACGCTGTACTGGCCGGGCTGTAGCCACGCCTCGAAGGTGAAGTCCACGATCGCGCGACCCCCCTTGCGCATGTTGTTCAGCGGCGCGTTGAGGGCGTTGGTGTTGGTGGAGAATACGTCCAGGCCCGCCTTGTTGCGGAGCGTGATCTCCAGGTTGCTCTTCTTCACGTCCTCTGTGAACTGGAGGTGGACCCTGGCGGTAACGGAGGAAAGTGAATCCACCATCCTTACCGGATGCTCGTTCTCGCCCAGGATCTCGACGCTCATGATCCTGGCCTCCCCCGTGCCGTGCCTGAGGCCCGGTGCCCGCTCCTCCAGCTCCGGGTTTTCCTTGAAGACCGGGCCCTCCACATCTTCGTCGTCCTGCATTTCGACCTCGTACCCGGTGTCCGCGCTCCGGCGGTTTCTCTGGGCTTCGACGCTGGAGAGCAGGGCCTGGTAGCGGTCCAGGGTTTCGGCGGTGCCGCCGCGATAGAGCATCTCTCCGCGATGGAGGAGCAGCGCCTCGCTGCAGAAGTTCTTGATCATGCCCGTGCCGTGCGAGACGAAAAGGATCGTGGTTCCCCGGTCCCTCAGCTCCAGCATCTTCTGGATGCCCATGGCCTTGAAGACCGCGTCCCCGACGGAGAGGGTTTCGTCCACTATGAGGATGTCAGGCTCCACGTTCACCGCAACAGCGAAGCCCAGGCGCGCCCGCATGCCGCTGGAGTAGGTCTTGACCGGCTGATCCATGAACTCCCCGATGTCGGCGAAGGCTTCGATCTCCTCGAAGCGGTCGAGCAGCTTCTCGCGGGGGATGCCGAGCATCAGGCCGTTCAGCATCACGTTCTCTCTGCCCGTAAACTCCGGGTTGACCCCGGCCCCGATCTGGAGCAGCACCACCTGACCGACCGTCTCTACGGTCCCCGTGGTGGGTTGCAGAACACCCGAGACCACCTGCAACAGCGTGCTCTTGCCAGCACCGTTGCGGCCAAGAACGCCGAGTGTCGTGCCCGGTTCCACCTCAAGGTTGATGTCCTTGAGCGCCCAGAAGTCGCGGCCACGTTTGATCCTGCCGAAGGTTACGGCCTCCTTCAGCCGGTCTATCGGGCGGTCGTACATCCGGTAGCTCTTGGAGACGCCTTCGAGTCGTATGACGGGGGGCATCAGATCAGGTCCGCGAACTGCTTCTTGACCCGGTGGAAGAGCATGAAGCCTACGATGAACAACGCGATCGCGACTAACGTGAACCAGAACGTGGCCATCATGGATGGCACTTCGCCGTTGATGATCAAATCCCGGTACGCTTGGACCACGTAGGCCATCGGATTGTAGGTGAGGACCCACTCGAAGGGCGTCCCGATGACCCGGCTTACCGGCCAGATGATGGGCGTGAAGAAGAACATCGCCCGCACGAAAGCCCGCAGCGTCTCCCGCACATCAGGCAGGTATGCCCCTATCACGGTGAATATGTAGCTCAACCCGGTAATGAAGATCAGTTGGATCGCGGCGAGCGCCGGCACGAGCACCAGCGTCCAGTGCAGCGCGTAACCCTGCCACTGCAGCCCGTAGGCAAGAAACCCGATGACCACCACGAGCATCCCGAGCCCGAACAGCTTGTCCGCCATGGATGTGAGCGTTGTAATCATGGGCAGGATCTCGATGGGGAAGATCATCTTCTGCACCAGCATGGCGTTGCGGCGGATGGTGTTGGTGGACTTGGTGAGGGACTCGGCGAAGGCCGAGAAAGGCACGGACGCGCAGTAGATGTACAGGCCGTAGTTGAGCTCAGGGTTGCCTTCGACCTCCCTGAAGCGCAACCCGATGATCTTGGAGAAAATCAGGGTGTAAAGCGCGATCATGACGAGCGGCCCGAGGAACGCCCACGCGAAGCCCAGAAACGAACCGCGGTAGCTCTTGGAGAGCTCACGCTGCACGAAGTACCAGATCAACCACCGCTTGTCGTAGACGGTGGATATGGCATTGGATACGGGACCCAATGATCCTTGTCTGGCTCTGGACGCGCTGGCGGACAACGCCCTTCCTCTCCTGGACTCCTTTACGGCATCGGCCCATGTGGCTCCGGGCTCCGGGAAGTTTACCGTAACAACCCACGGGTGACTAGAATTCCCGGATTACAGCCCGCTGTTACGATTACCTTCCGAATATGACCACTACCTGCAAAACGCCACGCCCGTGAAAATTCTGTTCGCCGCGCACCAGTTCTTCCCCGAACACCGGGCCGGCACGGAGGTGCTGACCCTCGGCCTCGCCCGCGCCATGCGCGACGCTGGCCACGACACCAGGGTTTTCGCCGCGAAACGGAGCGTCCCGGTCACCGACCTTCCCCCCGGAGGTATCGAGGATTACGAGTTCGAGGGCGTGCCGGTGCGCCGTCTCGGAAGGCCAACGGAATCTCTCTCCCGCCCCTTCCGCCTCAACTACGCCAGCCCTGACATGGCAAGCGCCTTTGGCGAGTACCTCCGCTACTTCCGTCCCGACGTGGTCCACTTCATGCACCTCCAGGGACTCTCGGCTGACGCCATCCAGGTGGCGCGCTCATCTGATATGCCCACCGTGTACACGGCCACGGATTTCTGGGCCGTTTGCCCCGTCGTGGACCTGCGCCGCCACGACGGGGTGATGTGCTCGGGCCCCGACCCGGGCCACTGCCTCCGGTGCCTGGCCTCCCGGCAGCCCGGCACGCGCCTGACGCGGCTCGTGGAGCGCACCCCGGCCCCCGTCCTTCGTGCCGCCGATACGCTCTCCCGCGCTCCGCGCCTCCCGAAGCCGCTGCCGGTGCGTCAGGTGCGGGACCTCTCGTCGCGCCCGTCTTACATCCGGGAACGGGTGAACACCCTGGACCGCGTTATCGCCCCGACCCGGCTCACGCGGGACATGCTCGTCCGCAATGGAGTACGTTCCGATATCGTGGAGGTGTCCCACTACGGGATAGACACGACGAACATCACGCGCCCGTTCCGGAACGACAAGGATCGCTCTGGCGCCAGGTTCGGGTTCATCGGCACGCTTGGGCCGCACAAGGGGTGCGACCTCCTGATCCAAGCTTTTCGCGAGCTTCCCGAAGGTTCAGGCGCGACGCTCGCCATCTACGGCAGCGACAGCGGTTTCGAGGGCTTCGAGGCGGAACTGCGGCGGCTGGCCGGAGACGACCCCAGGATCTCGTTCCGGGGCACGTTCCCGCCAGGGGAGATCGGGGGCGTCCTTGCGGATATGGACGCGCTCGTCGTTCCCTCGCGCTGGTACGAGAATACCCCGCTCGTCGTGTATTCGGCCTTCGCCGCCGGGGTTCCCGTGGTCGCCACGGATCTCGGCGGCCTCTCCGAAGTCGTTGAGCACGGGAGGAACGGGCTTCTCTTTCCACTGGAGGATGCGGCGGCACTGGCGCGTTGCCTGCAACGTCTGGCCAGGGAGCCGGGGTTGCCCGGACGGCTGCGCGAAGGCATCAGGCCCGTCAAGACCGTCCAGGAGAACGCGGAGGAACTAAGGGCTCTCTACAATGACCTCGTGCAACGGGGAAAGTCTTGAAGAGCCTGGTGATCGGGGGCGGAGGGTTCATCGGCACGCATCTGGTCGAGCGCCTGCTCGAAAAGAACCATTCCGTGCGAGTCTATGGCCGCAACCCTAGCAGGTTCCGGGGAATACCGCCCGGCGCGGAGTTCGTGGAGGGAGAACTTGGAAACCACGGGCTCGTGCGGGAGGCGCTGGGGGGGATGGAGGTCGTATTCCATCTGGTGAGCACGACGCTCCCCAAGACCGCGAACGACGATCCCATCTTCGACGTCCGCTCGAACCTGGTGGATACCATCCAGCTTCTGGAAGCCTGCGTGGAGGCCGGGGTGCGCAAGGTGATCTTCCCGTCCTCCGGCGGGACCGTGTACGGACCGCCGAAGTTTTTGCCTGTGACGGAGGAGCATCCTACCGAGCCGATCACCTCCTACGGCATCGTGAAGCTCGCCGTCGAGAAGTACCTTAACCTCTTCCACCATCTGCACGGCCTGGACTACACGGCCCTGCGCATCTCCAACGCCTACGGCCCGTACCAGAACCCGGCAGGTCAACAAGGCGTCATCAGCGTCTTCCTGGAACGCGTGCGCGAGGGGAAGACCATAACCGTGTGGGGCGATGGCGGCGTGATCCGCGACTACGTGTACGCCTCCGACCTGATGGACGCCCTGGAACTGGCCGCAGAGGCCGAAACGGAGCACCGAGTCTTCAACGTGGGCAGCGGGCGCGGCGTCTCAGTTAACGAGATCCTGGACCACATCTCCGAAGCCACCGCCGAGAGTACGGAGGTCGAATACCTCCCGGCCCGCGCCCTGGACGTGCCAGCCAGCGTGCTCGACGTTGGCCTGGCGGAGCGGGAACTCGGCTGGAGGCCGCGCACGGACCTTTCCGAAGGCATAGCCCGGACCTGGGATTGGCTCCAGACCCTCCCTACACCGAGTTCGCGGGAGACCCCGTGAAAGTCCTCCTCACGGGCGCGGGCGGCCAGCTAGGGCGGGAACTCTCCCGCATCCTGCCGCAGAGGGAACACGAAGTAATCCCTTTGGCCCGCGCGGACCTCGACATCACCGATTCAAGGGCCGTTGGCGAGATGATCGAGCGCCATTCGCCCGACCTCGTGATAAATGCTGCGGCCTTCACGGGCGTGGACGCCGCCGAGTCGGAAACCGAAGCCGCCTACGCGGCAAACGCCCTCGGGCCGCGCAACCTGGCTGTCGCGTGCGAGCGGGTGGGCAGCGAGCTGCTGCACGTCGGGACCAACTACGTCTTCGACGGGACGCTCGACCGTCCCTACGAGCCCTTCGATCCCCCGAAACCCTTAAGCGTCTACGGCCGAACCAAGCTGGCCGGCGACGAGTACGTGATGCGCCTGTGCCTCCGCTGGTACGTGGTACGGACGGCCGGAGTCTATGGCGAGGGCGCAAACTTCGTGCGGACCATGCTGCGCCTCGGGCGGGAGCGCAATGAGATCCGGGTCAAAGACGACGAGTTCGTCTCCCCAACGTGGGCCAGGGATCTGGCGGATGGAATCGCTCGGATCGTGGATTCCGGGGAGTACGGCCTCTATCACCTCACCAACTCCGGTTCCTGCTCCTGGTACGAGTTCACGCTAGAGATCATGCGTCTCTCAGGCATGGAGGTTCTGGTGACGCCGGTTTCGGGCGCGGAGTTCCCGCTCCCGGCCCCGCGCCCCGCCAAGGGGGTTCTCTCCGGTCTCGGGAGCCCGCGACTCAGACACTGGCGGGAGGCGCTGGCGGAGTATCTGGATCGCGAAGGCTTTACGCACTCTGAAGCATAGAGTGTGAGGCTACGAATTTACACTACCAAGGGGGAAATACTATGTGTTGGTTATACGCCACTCGCGCATCTCTACAAGCAACAGATTCGCACGATCAAGTAGCGTGATAATCGCTGTTCGACCATGTTGATTCCCCAAAATCTTTTCCAGAGTTTGCTCGTATTTGGAACCCTTACGATGTGCCGTTCCTGTGGAGCGTAGCGTCTGAATATCTCGTAGCAGCTTAATGTCACGGTCGACGTGTTCGTACTTTTCTTGCCTCAGCCACCGCTCAAGCTTTGAAATGCTCTTCTCGTGCTCTATCCGAGACGGTAGACGTCTTTGGATCTCCTTATCGTTCAATCCATCGCAAAGCAGTTTCGCCAAGATGCCGATGCTGCCTTCGAACTCTGTCTGAGATTCGCTGAGGGGTATCCTTAGCTGTTGAAGTAGGTTCTTGTCTGAATCTACAGGCTCACGAAATAAAGTCCATCCTTCCTGTTCTCGCCACTCCGCGGCGAACTGACGGTACAGGTATCGGAACTTTAGATCAGAGGATTGCGCCTCAGCCCATTCGCCTAGGAACGCACGGCGTGTACCCGTCTGACTCATGTTTCTGTCAGGAGCCACGTTAAAACTTCGCCAGTAGTCACGCTCGCTTTTGGGCAAGTCACGGCCAAGATCGCCCAGAAACACTATGACATACTCGGGGTTATCGTTATCCATCATCAGACCCCACAGGCCCGAGCATCGGAGATGCCCGTCCTCAACACTGTATTTCTCAGGGTTGTTGTAATACTTTTGGAGTACTTCTCTTTTGAAGAAGACGGGTGTCAGGTAATTGGGCGCATCAGGGTTTGTTCCAAAATAGTTCGCCAAAGCATCTGGATTACACGTGTACTGCACCTCTTCACCTTCGCTGTCATAGTCGATCACGTAATCTGGGAAGTGATCATCTACCTCATCGAATGGCCAAATGCCAGAACGTTCTAACGGTGGAGATGGGATCACTCGCGTGCCAAGATACCTCGTCATTGGAGATGACACCATGGTGTTCGGGTTCGGAAAGCGTGTAACGCAGAGCGTATCCGCAGAGCGTATCGCTTGTCCAATTCTCCTCCGTAGGTAGTGCGATGTCTGTTGAAGGAGAATGCCTCACCGAATCTATGAACAACAGTAAATCGAGTTGTCGCGCTGCCTGATACTGACGCAAGAGTTTGGTCTTTACACGCACCTCGTTTTCGGACACCTTTATCACGACTTCTTCGCTGCCATCTTCACGAGCCTTCATGAGAGCCTGATGCTCGTTGTCCCACCAGAGATTGTGAAACAATCTGAACTCCTGGGTGATCTCCAAATAACTTGGGCTAACACCGTGAAATTCACGCAAAAGTACGAGGGGTTCGACTTCTCCTTCAAAGCCCGTCCTATGGTACTTTGTTACTAGTTCACCATTCTCTCCCGGTCCTTGAGAAAATCCCGGACGATTGTCGGTAACCCTCAGGTCCCAGTTAGGGCTACTGAGTGCAATCTTTCGGTAATCTGGTGACGCGAGCCCGCAATAGATGCCAAGATCCTCACGCTTGCTCCTGTGAGCTGATCGATATAAGGTTGTCCAAGGATCGCGACCGAGCGCCAAGAACTCCCTATGCACGTCCTGTTGGCTAAGCCAGTCTTCGAATACGCTCCCTTGATTCAGCCATTCGTCACTCATGCAACGAGTATACTGCGCTGCAAGCTGTTACTATCCTTAAATTTGTGATCTGAAAGTGATCTATTTAAGGTACCTTATCACGCCGGAAGATTTGTGAGACTATGTGCGCGGCCTGGATCATGTTACTTTCAGGAGGTAGGCGTTGGCATCCGGCGGTCGTCCGGCATCTAAGACATCCAGGATAGCGCGCGGCGTGAAGACAGTGGTAAGGGACCCTAAGGCCGTGAGCCGGCTGTGGCGGCGCGGCGGTGCCGCGCTTTCGGCTGGTGATCTGTCGGGGTTCCGGGATGCGGATGGTTCAGACGCCCAGGTCTTCTTCGTGGTCGGGTTCCCCAAGTCCGGGACGACGTGGCTCATGGAGACCCTGGATGCCCACCCTGAGGTGCTGTGCCGGGGCGAGGGTCGGTTCTTCGACCGCGGGATGCGCCGCGAGCACTTCAAGGACATGGAGACGAGCGCGGAGACGACCCGGCAGATGCTCCAGCCCGCTTCGCTGTACAACGCTCTGGCCGAGGACGAGTACCTGAGGATGTGGGTCGAGCGCTCGGTGTGGTCGCGCGACGACGATGCGGATGAGCACATCAAGAACCTGACCCGTCTCGCGGTGGGGTACTTCTTGAGGGCGAAGCTCTCTGCGAGCGGCAAGCGGATGGTCGGGGACAAGACGCCCCTCAGCAGCGACACGGTGGTAGCGGAGATAGCGGATCTCTTCCCTGAGGGGAAGGTGATACACCTCATCAGGGACGGGCGGGACGCGACGGTATCCCTGATCCACCACAACTGGAAACGCACCTCCGACCGCGGCGGCGTCCGGCGCTTCGCCAGGGAAGAGACGGAGAAGCGTGACCGCTACTGGCAGGACCCGGCCTCCTTCGGGGCTTCTGGCGAGAGCCTGTTCACCGAAAAACGGCTGCGGCACATGGCCTGGATCTGGGGTTCGCGGGTGGAGGCCGCCCGCCGCAACGGACGCGAGCGTCTCGGCGGCAACTACACCGAACTCCGGTACGAAGATCTGCTGGAGCGCCCTGAAGTGGAGTTCGGGCGCGTCTTCTCGTTCCTCGGGGCAGACGCCGCCCCCAAGACCGTCAGCCGGTGCGCGGACACGACGAGCTTCGAGCGGCGTTCCGGCGGGCGCAAGCGGGGACAGGAAGACTCGAAGTCCGGCGTCAGGAAGGGCGTGGCGGGCGACTGGAAGGGCGTCCTTACCGAACGTGATAGAAAGGTCTTCCTGGAAGAGGCTGGTTCGGTGCTGGCCGATTTCGGTTACGAGAGAAGCAACGACTAGAACGGCCCGAATAGCAGGGTTTCAAGTACGGAGGAGTTTTTCGGATGCCGGTATACAAGACGCGGACGGCCTTCGAGGTGGCACGGAGGATCAAGGTTTTCCTGAACCTGGAGGCTGGGGCGGTACGCAACGGCGCGCCCGTGCCCGGCGAAGCGCCGTCCGGCGGGGAACAGGTCGAGAAGTTGGAGAGCGCGCTCAGGGAGCGGGAGCGCGAGGTGGCCCACCTATCCGCGAAGCTCGTCGCCGCCGAAAACAGTGCGGGGGAGCGGGCCGGCAACGTAAACCCGGAGAACGTGATCTGGATGCTCGGCACGGCGAGGACAGGGAGCACCTGGCTCGGGGACATGATGAAGGGCCTCCCGAACCACGACCTGTGGCACGAACCTCGCGTCGGCGAATTCTTCGGCTTCTACGCCTACGAGCGGGCGGCGGGCCGCAAGACGGCCAACTTTATCCTCGGCCCCCAGCACCGTGAGGTGTGGCTCCGGTCCATGCGCAACTTCGTGCTGGATGGCGCTGAGGCGCGGTTCCCTGACCTCCAGGCGTCGGACTATCTGGTCATCAAGGAGCCCAACGGGTCCATCGGCGCGCCGCTCCTGATGCAGTCCATGCCGGAGAGCCGGATGGTGTTCCTGATCCGGGACCCGAGGGACGTTGCCGCCTCGGCCCTGGACGCCGCCAGCGAGGGAGGATGGCTCAGCCAGCGCATGCACAAGAGCGCCAGAGTCAGGGCGAGGGTCGAGACGGCAACGAGCCAGCCCAACACGCTTATCGCCAACCGGGCCAGGATGTACCTCCAGGCCGTGGGCAACTCCCGCGACGCCTACGAAGCCCACGAAGGCCCGAAGACCCTTGTCCGCTACGAGGAGCTTCGGGCCGATACGTTGAAAACCATGAAACGCATCTACTCCGAGCTGGGCATACCGATGGGGGAAAAGAAGCTCGCGCGGGTGGTGAACAAGCATGCCTGGGAGAACATCCCGGAAGAGAACAAGGGGCCGGGCCAGTTCGCCCGCAAGGCCACGCCGGGGGGATGGCGGGAAGACTTGACGCCAAAGCAGGTCAAGATAGTTGAGGAGATCACCGCCCCGCTCATGAAGGAGTTTTACCCGGCCGGTTGAGCGGCGGATTGCTGCGCGGGGACAGCGTCCGGGATCGCCGCTCCCGCTACTCAGAAGTGAAAATTTGTGTAAATATATGCGGGTTGCGAAAAAGCCGGGTCTCAACTCGGGAGGATTTCTTTTGCCAGTATTCAGAAACCGCGTGGCCTTCGAGGTGGCGCGGGGGATTAAAGCCTTCTTGAACCTTGAGGTGGGCCTCATCCGTGGCGGCACGCCGGATGCGGAACGTGGGCCAGAGAATGCCGGGGCCAGGGTCAGCACGGGCGTCCGGCGTATCGGCCAGCGGCTGGCGGGGCGGGGTCCAGCCAATTTCGGACCTGCGGCGGCTAACGGTGCGCAAGCGGGCCGCGTCCGGCCCGAGAATATAATCTGGATCTTCGGTTCCGGCCGATCCGGTTCCACGTGGCTCCGGTCCATGATGTCCGACATGGAGCGCCACCGCGTGTGGGAGGAGCCGATGGTCGGACAGCTCTTCGGGGTCTTCCACAAACAGGCCCAGGAGGGGCAGCTCAAGTCCGCCAACTTCATCCTCGGGGAGCCGACGCGGAAGGGCTGGACGCACTCCATCCGCAACTTCGTACTGGACGGTGCCCACTACGCCAACCCCCGCCTCAAGCCGGATGACTACCTGGTCGTCAAGGAGCCAAACGGCTCCACAGGCGCCCCGCTGCTCATGGAGGCGCTACCCGAAAGCCGTATGATCCTGCTGGTCCGTGATCCCCGCGACGTGGCA